>OBII01000150.1_pt1 | contig 31387 bp, 16 predicted proteins | sample 2433771 | NCBI WGS metagenome assembly OBII01 (sample SAMEA2452127, study PRJEB22498) | human gut metagenome | biome: human feces; feature: human gut; material: feces | place: Australia | collected 2012
TCATCTTCGCCGCTTATCTCGTGAAGAAGGATTTCCCATTGAAGAGTCTGCCGGTAGTGGGTAAGTTCTTTAGAAAGTAAAGCATCTTATGAAATTATAAGAGCTGAAACAAGAAGTTATAAGAACTGAAATGATGAGGAATCAACTCATAAACAGATTAAGCATAAACGATATTTATTCTCTTTGCCTTCAGACGCAAGGCAAAGAGAATAATTGTTTAAAGGAAGAGCTTTATCAGCTCACCTTTGATGAGAACGACCGCGTATCGTTCAATGCACTTTGGGCTTTAAGCCATTTTGATAAAGCCAACAATCCGTGGCTCTTTCAGAAGCATGATGACTTGATAGATAGGGTTCTCGTAGAGAAGAATGAGACCAAGCGCCGCCTGATGCTCCAACTCCTTCTCCGTCAGCCTTTCGAGGAAGAATCACTCCGTTCCGATTTCATCGATTTCTGCATCGCCAAGATTACCGCCTGTTCACAACCCTACGCCATCCGCTGCTACTGCATGAAACTCGCCTACGAGCAGATGAAGTACTATCCCGAACTCCTCGAAGAGTTAAGAATAGCATTGGATATGCTGGAGCAGGAGGTTCTATCCCCGGGAATGTTATCAGCAAAAAGGCAAATTATGAAGAAAATTAAGCGAAGCCTTGGAAGTTTCGGGAAATAGTCGTAACTTTGCAAACGTAATATTCTAACAATATAATACATAAATGGATGGAGATACAACTGAACGATTATCACAAGAAAGTCAATGCCCAAAAGAAAAAGAGCATGGCTTATTGGCGAGAGCATCCGCTTTCGCTGGAGGAGTGCTTAGCTCAATTCAAGCGCTTGCGGGAACAACGACTTGCAAGGGAGTCCAAATTGCAAGGCTAAAAGACTGGGCTAAGGAGAATGATTGCTGGATTGAAGATCCGGAATCATTAGGTGTGTTCTCTGACCGAGGTTCAGAGAACGAGGTTTATATGGCCATTTTGAATTCGACTTTTTTGTGAATCTCCACACTTTTAAGAACAACTTTTTGCGCTTTTTCAAAAGAAACCGGTATCTTTGCTGCGCCATAATCATCAAAATATCAAATAATTATGAATAAAAGACTATTTATTATATTTAGCTTATTGTTTGGAATATTAGCAAATGTAAAAGGTTATAATCTGTTGTTTAAAAACGACATAAGCAATACTTGGAATAACTTTCACAATATAAAGTTACCTTTTGACGCTAATGTCGTCAATGCAATATTCCAAGATTCTAATGGTTTGATTTGGATTGGAACGAAAAGAGGACTAGTCAATTACAATGGTTATAACTATCACCTTTGTTATTTTGGCAAGAATATGCCTGATGAGAATACAGTACAAGCTATTGTACAATATGGTCATTATTTGTATATTGGAACTGATAATGGTATTCATAAATTGAATCTCCTTACTTGGAATTTTGAAGACACAGATCAAGATTTTTATAAGGTCAGTGCAGTAAGAGCATTGGCGGTTTTTGATGGTAAGTTATGGATTGGTACCCGTGACGACGGCTTGCTGTATTTTGACATACAGAAGGGTAAGCTTCACAAAATAGCTTCTAAAAACTTTCAGCATAAGATGGTTTATGCCTTATTGCCTGTTGCCGACAAGCTGTTTATTGGTTCTTATGGAGGACTCAACATTTATGACAAGACAAATCATCATCTCTATTCCGTAAACTTACCAGGAATGAAGGATCCTATAGTAAACAGTCTTGCATATGATAGAAGGAACAATTGTGTATGGATGGGAACAGACGGTAAACTGCTTAGCTATAAAATAAACAATCGCCATATAGAAACTGTTTGTGAACTGTCAGGTAGTTATTTAAAGAGCATTGTTTCAGATGTTGCTAACAATCGTTTATTAATAGGTACAGAAGCTGGAATGTTAGTGTATCAGATATCCACAAAGTCTCTTCAAGAAATAGAGCACGACGTCCATAATCCTCAATCTCTATGTAATAATTTTATTTCTCAACTCTATCAAGACAAGAATAACAACCTTTGGGTAGCTACTGACAATGGAATATCTATGGTTCAACAGAATCCATTAATGCAAGACGTAAAGTTGACTGACCTTGTAGATTCCAGAAATGGCAATCTCTTTACTTGTATATTGCAATCTTCCGACAAAGAATATTGGCTTGGTGGAGAGAATGGTTTACTCTATGTGTCTGAAGAACAAACCATTTGGTATAGTACAAATAATGTATTATATAAATTGAACAATAATTATATACGAGCCATTTATCGTGACAGAAGTAGCCAAATCTGGATAGCCACAGATGGCGGTATAGCCAAGTTGAACAAACAGACTATGCAATTTGAGTATTATCAGTTAGGCAACAAACGTAATAATACCAATTGGATTTATGGCATCTATGAGGATACAAAACATAGGCTGTGGATAGCCACATATCTAAGCGGTCTTATCGTTGTGGATAAGACTAGTCTAGAAAACAGTCAATCACATTCTTACGCTTTGACGAACAAGAACTTTTTGGGATATGGACATATCAAATCTGTATATCAAATGATACCAGACTATGCTGGCAATATATGGGCTAACACCAATCTGGGGCTGATATGTGTAAACCCTTCAAGGAATGATTACAAATTGGCAAACATATACTTAGATAACTTTGCATGTGACGGAAACTATATTTGGTTTTCTGACCAAGGAGCTATCTATCAATATGATATAAAACGGAATAATAAGTATAAGATACCATATCAAGTATCTTATGGAAGTGCATATTCTTTTGTTTGCTCCTCTAAGTACATATGGGTGTCTTCTGTAGATGGCATTTTGTGCATAGACAAGAAAAATAAGAGTGTCACACCTTACCACGTAAATAACCCACATTTTAAGTGCGCCTTTTTTGATGGCTACAACAATAGAATTATATTTGGAGGAGAAGACTTCCTTACATTATTGAACATAAGTAGGTTTGGTGGTAAGCATCATACCAGAAGGACCTTTATCTCTGCCATTTCATGCGATTCTTTGTTTATTCCAGTATCAAACCTTTCACAACAAAAGGTTATAAAACTGAGTTCTTTCAAGAATATTTCCATCGAATTAGCTTCTTATGCTTATTCTGCACAGGGAGAAACCTTCTACTACAAATGGAATGATGAGGAATGGAAAAAAATGAAAACAGGAAATAATCTGCTTGAATATCCAGTTATGCTCAGTGGCAAAAACACCTTGCAACTGAGTATTACGGACCCCATGACAGATAAATATGCTACCATTTCAACTTACACATTAGATGTCCCTTACCCATGGTATTTTTCCACTTGGGCTTGGGGGATATATGTAATATTTCTATTGACGGGAGCATTCTGTCTTTTAAGAATTCAAAAGAAAAAGAGCGAAAAATTATTTGAGCGAAAAGCCAAGGAAAAGACCTTAGAATTGGCAAGGATGAAAATGGAGTTCTTTGTCAATGTTTCGCATGAACTGAAAACTCCTTTAAGTTTAGTTATTGCCCCTTTAGGAAAACTCTTGTCTGAGTGTACGAATGCTAAAATGCGAGATACCTTAAAAGGGATACAGCGCAATGCCCTAAAATTGAACAGTTTGATATATAAGATTATAGATGACAAGCAAACAGAATATGATACAGAGAATTCTGTTATTTGCTCTCATGTAGAACTAGTATCCTTATTAAATAACGGTATCTCAGCTTTTGCGCCAATAGCTAACGAGCGTAAGATAAAAATTGACTTTATTCATGACATACAAGAACTTTGGTTGAACGTAGATGTTGTGAAAATAGAATCCATATTTACAAACTTACTATCAAATGCCATTAAGCATGTGAATGATAATACTGGACATGTACGGGTCGAACTACAAGTAAAACAAGGCGAAATCTCTGTTTCTGTCATAGACAATGGTTGTGGTATCCCTGAAGCAGAACTACCTTTTATATTTATTAGACATTACCAAGGTAAAGAAGAAGATAAAAGTAAACATGGCACAGGGATTGGATTATTCCTGGTCAAGAAGTTTGTAGAATTACATTATGGGAAAGTGGTAGCAACAAACAGCAACAAGGGAGGTGCCGCTTTTACTGTAACTTTACCTTTAAAGGAAAATGCTATAAGAAAAGAGACTGTTCCCACGACTTCAGAACTAGAATTAGCAGAGAATGCACTGCCTAAGATTTTAATCATTGATGACAATAAAGAAGTCGTAGAATTCTTATGTTCTGCTTTTGAGGAAAAATACTTTTGTTTGAAAGCTTTCAATGGCAAAGAAGGGCTTGACATACTGAAAACTCAAAACGTAAACTTGATAGTTGTTGATCAAATGATGCCAATCATGAATGGCTTGGAATTTGTTCGGAATCTAAAGCATACTGCACAAATGGAAAACCTTCCTGTGATTATGCTAACAGCAAAAGATGACTTTGAAACAGAATTACAGAGCATCAAAGCAGGTGTAGATGTTTTCATTTCAAAGCCTTTCGACTTTAACAAATTAGTGCTTCAGGTGGCAAGATTATTGAAACAAGCTCAAAATGTTCGTAAAGCACAACATATCGAAACTATGTTAAAAGAACAGAGGTCTACAAAAGAGGAAACTTCCATAGAATCTTCAGACGAGTTGTTCATAAAAGAGTTATTGCAGATTATTGAAACGAATATGCAGAAGGAAGGTTTTAATGTTTCTATGCTTTCGGATATGATGAAGGTCGATCAAAAACAGCTATATAGAAAAATCAAGCAATTGACAGGTAAGACACCTGTTGCATTCTTGCGTTCCACACGTTTAAAACGAGCTGCAGAACTGCTGAAACAAGACAGATTTTCAGTATCTGAAGTAATGTACATGGTGGGAATGTCCAATGCTTCTTACTTCACGAAATGTTTCACAAACGAATTTGGCATCGCTCCAAAACAGTTTGTGCAGGAACACAACGGACATGTTTAGGACAGATATGCGACATGTCCTTTTTGCATTAGTCTTTGTCTGATTTGGATTTGGTTTAATTTTCCCAATATGCTAATTTTGCAGCAGACTTCAATTTTAAACATAAAAATCGTATGAAACAGATTAAACTAATTGCGAATGCATTGCTAGGCATTGCATTCTGCTTGGCAGGAACATCTTGTCAAACGGATGCCATTTCGACACCAACCGTAACTTCTTTGAATGAAGCCTTACCAGTAGGAAGCACCAGAACGACAGAATCTCTACCTTTCATAAAAGGAGCAGACTTGTCATACACCAATGAATTGGAGGATTGTGGTGTCCAGTTCACCGAAAATGGTGTTGCTAAGACTTCTTATGAGTTAATGAATTCTTATGGTGCAAATCTTGTACGTCTGAGATTATGGCATAACCCAACTTGGACTAAGTATTCAACATTGTCTGATGTAAAAAAGAGTATAAAAAGAGCAAAGGATTTAGGCATGTATGTCTTATTGGATTTCCATTATTCAGACACATGGACTGATCCTGAACAGAATGTTGTTCCTGCAGCTTGGGCTTCAGTTGTAAATAATACCACAGTTTTGTCAGACTCCGTATATAATTATACACTGTCAACATTGCAGACTCTTTTATCTGAAAATTTGTTGCCAAACATGGTGCAGATAGGCAATGAAACAAACAAAAACATCATGGTAGCAGACAACTCTTTGTTAGAGCCTGTGGATTATGAAAGAAATGTTCAACTGTTCAATGCAGGCTTAAAAGCAGTAGAAGATTTTAACAATGCAACTGGGAAATCTATAAAAACAGTTCTTCATGTTGCCATGAATCCAGGAGACGCCAACAATTGGGTTGCAAACTTAAAGGCTTTAGGTATTCACAGTTTTGATATGTTAGGCTTATCCTACTATCCTCAATGGCAATCTTATACTCCATCCGAACTGGGCGAGTTCACTTCTAAATTATATCAAACATATGGCATAAAACTTTTGGTGGCAGAGACTGGTCATATTTGGACCCGTGAATGGAATGATAATTGCCATAACTTAATGAGTAAAATGGCAACAGGGTATCCAGAAAAGCCTTGCCCTCAACTTCAAAAGGACTTTCTTGTTGAAGTAAAAGAAGCCGTACGCAATAATGGAGGAGCAGGCGTGATTGCTTGGGCACCAGAATGGGTTTCATCAACAAATGTTACCCTTTGGGGAGTTGGATCTAATTGGGAGAATGTCGCTTTCTTTGATTTCAATAATCAGCTACTTAACCATGGTGGCATAGAATTCTATTCTGAAAATAATGTTGCAGTAACGTTCAATGTTGACATGTCGAATGCAGGCAGTTCTGCCAAAGGCTATATCACAGGAGAGTTTACTGCAGATGCCAATGGAAACTGGCAGATTTTCCCTATGAAGCAAGTTGGCAGTAGTTCAACCTATACTTTTACAACCCATTTATCGCAAGGACAAACTGGAGCTTATTATTATTTAAGTGATAGTGTTTGGACAGCTCGCGAGACTGTACCAGAGAATTTACAAGGGAAATGGAATGATAGATTATATCAGGCATCTTCAACAGAAAAAGAACAGATAATATCAAATACATGGTCTAACTAATTCAATATATAATTATGAAGTTTAATGTGAATAATATGAGTAAGCAATTGGGATTTTGCGCATTTCTTTTACTAGGAACTTCCCAAATGGCTTTTGCTCAAAGTAAGGTTAGTTATAAAGGTAAAATCGTCGATGCTTCAGGCGAACCTATCATTGGTGCTACTATTAAAGAAAAAGGTACCAATAATGGCGTGGCTACAGACTTGGATGGTAACTTTACCATTGAGGCGAAGTCTGGCGCAACTCTCGTGGCTAGCTATGTCGGCATGAAGACTTTGGAACTGAAGCCTGCCGATGGCAAGTCTATGACTGTAACTATGAAGGACGATTCAAAAGTAGTTGATGAAGTAGTAGTTGTAGGTTATGGAACTCAGAAGAAGGCAAACTTGACTGGTTCTGTAGCATCAGTAACGAGCAAAGATTTGACAGATATTCCTACGGCTAATGCCACAAACTTGTTACAAGGCCGTTTGCCTGGTGTAACTTTGACTAGTAATGGTGGATTGGCTGGCGGCGATACTCCAGAGATTCGTATTCGTGGTATTGGCACATTTGGCAACAATGACCCTATGGTGCTGATAGATGGAGTAGAGGCTTCTGTGGCCCAAATCCAGCAAATCGCAGCTACGGATATTGATAATGTATCTGTGTTGAAAGATGCAGCCTCTGCTGCCATCTATGGTGTGCGTGCTGCCAATGGTGTTATCTTGATCACTACCAAACGTGGTTCTGCATCAAAGCCTACAATCAATTATTCTGGAAGCTATACAATTCAAAAAGCAGCTATTTTGCCAGACTATGTAGACGCTTACAACTGGGCAAAAATGTATAATGAAAGCAATAACAGAGAGGCTTATACAGCCGATATGTTGCAAAAGATACAGAATGGCTCTGACCCAGATCATTTTGCCAATACCAATTGGAACGATGCCATCTTCCGCACGGCTCCTATGACACAGCACAATCTGTCTGTAAGTGGTGGAACAAAGGATGTTCATTACATGACTTCTGTTGGCTACCTAAATCAAGATGGAGTGTTGAAGAATACAGGGTATGAACGATTTAATTTCCGTTCTAATGTAGATGCTAAGTTAGGTATCTTTAAGTTTGGATTGAATCTTTCTGGTTCTAAGGAAAACTTCACATCAGGTGCATCAGTCTCTGATTTGATGCGTACCTTGTCATGGTTTACACGCCCTACAGTTCCTGTAACCTATTCTAACGGGGAATATGGATGTGTAGATGGTAGCGACATTAGTTTCAGCACCTTTAAGAACCCAGTGCAGATGATGAATCTTGGTCATAATGAGAACAATGGCTACAGATTTGATGGTAATGTGTTTGCTGAGGTGGATTTGCTCAAGGGATTGAAGTTTAGAACCAGTTTGGCTTACAAGTATTATATGAACGATACTAAATACTATAGCCAGAAATCTTCTAAGTATGACGCAGAGGGCAATGTCTTATATACAGACGATAACAATAGCTTGTACCAGTACCATTGGCTGAATCAAAGCTACCTGAACGAGAATATCTTGACATACAACATTGCGATTAAGGACCATAAGGTCAATCTCCTTGCAGGCCATTCCATTCAGGATTACAAGGAAGGCAATTTCCATGGTTACAAGGAAGGTTTTGCCACTGATAATTTGTATGAGTTGGATTCCGCTACCAAGAATGATTATGTAGGTGGCAATGGCGCAGAATACTCTATGCAGTCCTTCTTTGGTCGCATAAATTACAATTATGCAGATAAGTATCTGTTTGAATTCAATATTCGTCATGATGGTTCTTCACGTATGCCTAAGGCACATAGATATGCCACATTCCCATCATTCTCAGGTGCATGGGTTATGACCAACGAGAAGTTCATGCAGAATATTGAGCCTCTATCATATTTGAAGATTCGTGCCAGCTGGGGTAAGTTGGGTAACCAAGAGATTGGTAACTATGCCTACACTCCAACCATGGGTGCTTATTACAATTATTATTTCGGAAACGAGAAGATGATTGGTATGGCAGAGGACATTGTTGCCAATGATGACATCAAGTGGGAGACTACCACCATCACAGACTTAGGCCTTGATGCTGCATTCTGGAATCAGAAAATCAATGTAACATTCGATTATTTCAACAAAGTTACTTCTGATATTCTCTTGCAGCTGTCTATGCCAACAACATTCTTGGGTAATTTGTCGGCTCCATATCAAAATGAAGGTAAGGTAAGAAATCGTGGTTGGGAACTTTCGGCTAATTATCAAGACCATGCCGGTGATTGGGCTTGGCATGCTGGCTTCAACCTTTCTTCTGTAAGAAACAAAATTATAGATAACAAGAGTATTGACACCTATAGCGGACAGTCTATCAACCGTGAGGGAAACCCTATTGGGTCTTACTTTGGCTTGAAAGCTATCGGCTTGTATCGTACAGAAGCAGATTTGAACAGAACCAATAGCAAGGGGGACATTATCAAACAAAATGGATTGGCTCCATCTTTGGGCGACATCATGTATGAGGACTTGAATGATGATGGAAACATTGATGATTCTGACCGTCAGATTATCGGAAATCCATTCCCAAAGACAACCTATTCCTTTACATTGGGCTTTAGCTGGAAGAACATTGACCTCAATACATTCTGGCAGGGTGTAAGTGGCATTTATCGTTATTATTGGGAGCAGGCGACTATCACCAATGGTGGTAACATGACCACTCGATGGCTTGACCGTTGGAGCGAAAGTAATCCAAATGGTTCTATGCCTAAGTTGGGAAATGCGTTTAATGAGAAATATTCTTCATTCTGGTTGAATAAAGCTGATTATTTAAGATTGAAAAATATAGAATTGGGATATACGTTTGACAAGAAACTGATTCACCATATTGGTGCATCTAGTTTGAGAGTTTATGTACAAGCTTCAAATCTTCTGACGATTACCTCGTTGAAAAACTACGACCCAGAGAAGAGTAGTGGCGACACAAGAGGTGATGTTCACCCTAATGTAAAGTCGTTCTCATTCGGTGTAAATGTAAACTTTTAAATAATTGACAATTATGAAAGTAAGAACAAATAAATATATCATAGGAATGCTCTTTTGTGGAGCATTATTGACGGCAACATCATGTTCTGATGACTTCCTGCAGAAAGATTCACTTACCTCTGTATCTAAGAATACTTTCTGGAAGACTGCAGCCGATGCAAAGGAGGGATTGGCAGCATGTTATGATGCTTTGCAGAATGGTTTTTTGTATAATGATGCCTCAAACCAGAACAAATGGGACGGTTGTGGTCCTCTCAACATGGATGCCATGACTGACAATGGCGGTCGATTCAACTGGAGTGGTTGGATGCCTGGTTACGACATCTGCAATGGTACCCAGTCTAGCAGTTCTCGATTGATTGAGACATATTGGTCGGCAAACTACGAGGCTATCAAGCGTTGTAACAGCTTGATAAGCAATGTGGATAAGGTTGATATGGATGAAAGTACCAAGGAACAGTATAAGGCTGAGGCTACTGTGATTCGTGCCTTGATGTACCTGAACCTCACTATGACTTATCAAGATGTGCCTTACATCACTTCTACCCAAAGCTTGACAGATGCCAACTGCGAGAAGACAGACAGAGCAACTATCGTAAACAACATCATGCAGGATGTGCAAAATGCAGCCAATATCTTACCAAAGGAAACTTCTGAAAGAGGTAGAATTACCAAAGGCGCTGCTTTGAGTTTGCTAGGTAGAATTGCCCTTTACAATGAGAAATGGGATGCTGCTATCAAGGCGTATGAAGAAGTGACAACTTTAGGCTACTCTTTGTTCCCTGATTATACAACTTTGTTTACAGAAGACAACGAAGCTTGTGATGAGATTATCTGGGGAGTAAGATATGAAGGTCCTGGTAAAGGTGAAGGTAATGCTATCGGTGGTCATTGGGGCTCTCCTTTGGAAGCTATCAATGGTACGATAGATTTGGCAGACGCTTTCTATACCTTAGATGGCAAGCCTTATACAAAGAAAGACGATGTTTGTAACATTGTCGATGGAACACCAGACTTATGGTCTGCCACAGGTACACGTTATGAGAATCGTGACCCTCGTCTGAAGACAACCTTATTCTTGCCAGGCATGACATGGGGTTCTGCGGATTGGAACTATGGCGGCTCTGCTGCTTCCTTCTCTACGGTATATGTCATGAAGTATTTCAACCCTGCATTGACTTGGTCAACATCTTGGGATTCTGGCCAGGATTTCTATTTGATTAGATATTCTGAGGTTTTGCTGTCCTTGGCAGAAGCTTATATTGAGAACAATCAGAATCTAGATAAAGCTGTGAGTTTGATAGATGAGGTACGACAGAGAGCAGGTATGCCAACTGTAGAAAATGTAGAAGGAACGGGACTCTCACAAGAAAAATTGAGAGAGATTGTCCGTCATGAACGCAGAGTAGAGTTGGCGTTTGAAGGCTTACGATTGTTTGATTTGTATCGTTGGCATACTTTGAAAGATGCCGTTGACAGAATCAACAATGAAGCTTCAACTTATAAGTTTGCTTATGAGTATCGAAACTATAAGGGCGAGCAAGAATATGTATGGCCAATTCCTCAGACCGAATTGGACAGTAACCCTATGTTGACACAAAACGATTTGTGGAAATAATATTAGAGGACACCTTACATTATTATTTAATTTAAGGTGTCCTTCTTTTTAATAGGACAGATTTATATGAAAAAGAAAAGAATAACAATGAATATATTATCAATCATGGCAATGGCTGCTCTCTTTTCTTGTAGCAGCACTTCAGACTCAGTTGAGAAAGAAAATTCTGGTGGAAATAGTACAACGACAACAGTGGATTCTACCAGTTACAAACCTACAGTTAAGTTTGCCACAATTCCATCTTATTATGGCTATGCCTTGGTATGGCATGATGAGTTTGACAATGATGGTTTGCCAAGCAAGGAGTGGAGTTATGAACAAGGCTTTGTTAGAAACAACGAACTTCAATGGTATCAGGACAAGAATGCAACAGTTGCTGATGGATGTCTCGTTATTGAGGGGCGACAAGAAAGGGTAAAGAATCCTGATTATGTAGAAGGTAGTGGGGATTGGAAGTTGCAACGTAAATATGCAGAATATACCTCCAGTAGCCTTACCACCCAAAATAGCTTTGCTTTTCATTTCGGCCGAATAGAAGTGAGAGCGAAGATTCCGACTGCAACAGGAAGTTGGCCGGCGATATGGCTCTTGGGTGATAAATGGGAATGGCCTAACAATGGTGAAATCGACATCCTGGAATATTATATCAAGAATGGTCGTCCTTCCATCCTTGCCAATGCGTGCTGGGGTGACAAGGGTTTGTGGCAGGCGGTATGGAATGAATCTGTAACACCATTTTCTCATTTTACGACCAAAGACAAGGATTGGAGCAAGAAGTATCATGTATGGAAAATGGATTGGGATGAGAATTACATGTCTATTTATGTGGATGATGAGCTTCTCAATAAGATAGACTTAAAGACCACCTATAACAAAGGCTATGATGATAACTTCGAAAATCCATTTGTTTCTAATGAGATGAAGCATTATATCCTCTTGAATCTTGCCATTGGTGGAAATGGTGGAACTCCTGATATTTCCGCTTTCCCTCTAAAGTATCAGGTGGATTATGTGCGTGTGTATCAGAAGAAATAATAGAAACATCGTACAAAACCACTCCTCATTTATGAAACGAAAAGCATACAAAAGGATGTAAATTGTTCCGCGGATTTACAATCCGTCGGAATAGTAAGCCACTTTCAAAAATACTCTTCACTCTTCACCGGAAGGGCATAAATATCTGTAACTTAGAAACTTGCACGGGTGAAGAGCTTACGCCACTCTTCACCACTCTTCACCCGGAGCCGCTTACCCTGAAAATCTGTGTAAATCTGTGAAATCTGTGAGACATAAAAAAGTGGTTTCAGCCCCCAACCGAACAGGGCGAGCATCCGATTCAATTCCGTGCGCAATCCGAAGGTGAAGAGTGGTGAAGAGTGGTGAAGAGTGGTACGTAACTCTTCACCTCTCGCAACCCCAGTGTTTATCGGGGTTTCAGCCGATTTGGTGAAGAGTGAAGAGTAAAAAAGCGAGTGGTTGTTTTACCAGCTCCCGACGTATCGTTTTGTGCCTGGCAATGGCAGGTTATTGCCCTGGTAAGGGGCAATGTTGTGCCATAGTGAGGCAATAAGCGCTACAAGCCGCTTTACGCCTCGTCAGTACTATCATGGCGACCTCTCAGTAACGTCTTTGCGCCTTGTAAGTACTATCGTTGTTGCTTGTAAGTACTATCATTGTTGCATCGGTTTTACGTAAAAAGTCTTCGGAGTAACCTTTACTTGTTGCCGGAAGAATTAATATTATAAGCCGGAGAAGCCTATATCTTCAGCCGCACAACAGCTGTTGTGCGCTTGCATAACAGCTGATATGCGCTCGCCCACCACCTGTTGTGCAAGCGGAAATCAGCTGGTGGGCGATGAGTTATTGGATATAACGGATGCTTGACATCATTCATCAAGCATCCGTTTAGCAAATCACCTACTTCATTTTCCACCCATCAATGGTTCCCGTCTTCGATGAGAAGTTGCAGCCTATCTGATAAATCTTTCTGCCATCTGCTGCATATTCCCTGGCATAGCCCATATCCTCTATCTGCTTCAGGGCTTCCTCTGCCGAACCATCACGCTTGAACTCGAAGATGTAGATATAGTTCGGAGTCTCTACCACACAATCTACCCTACCTTCACTTTGCTGCTTTGACCAGCATCAGGAACCCGCTTCGCACTTCATCATTCGGGAAATCCAGGAAATAGGAATCGGTATCCATATTCCAGTCTTTGATGGTAAGATAACCGCTCTGATAAATCATAGGCAACGGTGATTCCACATCTGCCTTGTAGTCGATAAAACTACTCGTAGGATAAAACCTGTTCACCATCTCGTTGATGTTCTCATCAAAATGAGACAACAAGCGAACAAGATAGGTTGGCGAACCGGTGCGGAACCAATAATCTGCCAGGAATAGCCAGAAAAAATAGCGAGACCGAAAAAGTTCAGCTGAGAAAAAACGAAAAGGCAGCTGCTGGCATCCTTCCAATGCCAACAACTGCCTTTCCTTTATTTATCTATGCAACTACTGTTTAAATTCTCTCAAATTGAAAGAAGAACGGCTGTTAAGCGAAGTTCTTCATATTAGTTCTTGCGCCATACTCAGCGCATCCGGCAACGATCATTGCCAAAACCATACCTAATACCATCATAACTTTTATCCTTTCTCTATATTTATCTGTTATCCTAATCTTTACCTTATTTCGAATCAACTTCCTGGAAGCATCCGGAGATGCCTCTCAAGGTTTGATTACTTGCCGAGGCTAATCTTCTTGTTGACATTTACAACCTCTGCAAAAAGGGCAGCTACAACTGCCAGTGTCATTACTAATACCATCATAATCGTTATCCTTTCTTTACTTTAATTATTCGTTATTCTATCTTTTCGAGTGCAAAGGTAATGCCTTTTTGTGTACGCACACAATGTTTTTGGGAAAAACTTCAAAAAAGGGCCGTTTTCTTGATTTTCATCAAATTCTGTCATAGGAAACAGGGCAAAATGACATGTCAATCCAGGTTTTCTCAATCTTTAGAACACTCGTATTTACGATGAAACACCAGGAGACAGAAGGCTCCAGCCAATGCCATCGGTACACCGATGAGCGCAGGGTAATTATATCCCAATCCCATCGCCACGGGGATTCCGCCCAAGAAGGCTCCAAGGGCATTGCCCAGATTGAAGGCTGCCTGAATGCAGCAACCGCCTAGCATCTCGCCACCCTCGCTGTGCTTCACAATGAGAAACTGCTCTGGCGAACCTATACCGAAAAGGCAGGCACAACTGATAAACATCATCGCTGCCGATACCCAACCGATATGCGACAGAAAGAAGGTAGCAAGCAAGGCTGCGGCAGCCAGAAGCTGCAGATAGCAGGTAAAGCGGCCCGGCTTGAACCTGTCTGCCAGCAAGGCACTCACCTGGTTTCCTACCACCATTCCCAAACCGGCAAGAATCATCAGCACAGAGATACTTGCCGCATGGAAACCGCCGTTCATCTGCAAAAGCGGAGAGATATAACTGAACCAGCAGAGAATACCGCCGTTGCCCAGGAAAGTAGCAGCGATGATAAGCCAGGGAGCCAGATGGCGCATAAACCGGAACTGCGCCTTCATACCCTTGTTAGGCAGAGCCTCTACATCAGGAACCCACTTGTAAATCATATAGAGCGTGATGACGCCCAACGCCACCGATATGAGAAAAGGCACTCGCCAGGAGATGGTATGACTCAGGAAGGTGCCCAGCGGAACACCAAGCAGATTGGCAAACGGCATACCGGCACACATCATCGCCACCGCCTTGGTACCCTTTCCCTCCTTTGCCATCTTCACCGCCACGATGGTAGCCGTACCGAAATAGGCACCATGGGGAAGTCCCTGGATGAAGCGGGCACAAAGCAGAAGCCCGTAACTAGGGGCTATCGTAGCGATGATGGCTCCCAGAATCACCAGTGAAGTAAGAAACAAGAGTATATTCTTGGGGCGATACTTATGCATCAATATCAGCGAGAAAGCACCGGCGCATACACCCAGTGCATAGATAGAAATGAGATGACCAGCCTGAGGGATGGACACATTCATATTGTGCGCCACATCGGTGAGAATTCCCTCGATAATAAATTCTGCGATGCCCAGGGTAAATGTACCCAAGGCGAGTGCAAACAATCCTTTTTTCATACGTTAATTATCCTTATCTTTTTATCCTAAGTTTGTTTTCAGGGTGCAAAATTACAAAAATCTCTACACATATAAATGATAAGGGGGCAAAAACTTTGCCCTTTCAAGATTTATTAGTAATTTTGCACTCAAAAATAAAAAGAAGAGGGATGAAGCGGATGCTGAATCCCTCTTTCATCATCAACAATAAGTAGAATGCCTATGCTGAATATTGCAGAATATTTTCCAATTACCGACCCTACGCTGATCTTCTTCGTAGTGCTCCTCATCATCCTCTTTGCCCCTATCATCATGGGTAAGCTCCGAATCCCCCATATCATCGGAATGGTACTGGCGGGCGTGCTTGTCGGCAAATATGGTCTGAATATCCTGGAGCGCGATGCTTCTTTCGAGCTGTTCGGCAAGGTGGGACTCTACTACATCATGTTCCTCGCCGCCCTGGAGATGGACATGGAGGGTATGAAGAAAAACAAATCGCGGCTCATCATCTATGGTCTGCTCACCTGCTTCGTTCCCTTCTTCCTCACCTTCGGCATGAGCATCTGGCTGCTGCACTATTCCACCAGGGCATCGTTTCTGCTGAGCTGCATCATGGCTTCCAATACCCTGATTGCCTATCCTATTGTTTCCAGATATGGTCTTCAGCAGAAGCCGAGCGTTACCCTGAGCGTGGGTTCCAGCATGCTTTCGCTACTGATAGCCCTCATCATGCTGGCGGGTCTCGTCGCCTCATTCTCCAGTCACGATGGTCTGCTCTTCTGGGTACTCTTCACCGCCAAGTTTGCCGCATACTGCGGAGTAATGATATTCCTGATACCGCGACTCACAAGATGGTTTCTGCGCCGGTACAGCGATTCGGTGATGCAGTTTATCTTCGTGATGGCGATGCTCTTCATGAGTGCGGCTCTCTCGCAGATGGTGGGCATCGAGGGCGTGTTCGGTGCCTTCTTCGCTGGTCTGATATTAAATAGGTATATCCCGCACGTGTCTCCGCTGATGAACCGACTGGAGTTTACGGGCAATGCGCTCTTCATCCCTTACTTTTTGATAGGTGTGGGCATGCTCATCAACGTGGGACTGCTTTTCCAGGGCAGTCATATCCTTTGGGTCATCTTCTGCATCGTGTTCTTCGGAACCTTGGGAAAAGCCATCGCAGCCTATGCCGCCTGCTTCGGATTCCGGTTGCCGCTGTCATCGGGTCACATGATGTTCGGTTTGACTTCTGCCCATGCCGCCGGCAGTATCGCCATGGTGATGGTGGGTATGAACCTCCTGGTGGGTCCGAACACCTATCTGGTGAACGATGACATGCTGAATGGTGTGGTGATGATGATTCTCTGCACCTGCGTCATCTCTTCGATGCTCACCGACTGGAGTTCCAGAAAGATTATCCTCCGCGACAAGGAGCTTCCAGATGCCGAAGATACCAAGAAGGCAAGCGATGAGAAGATTCTCATACCGGTGAAGTATCCGGAATATGCCGATAATCTGATGAGTCTCGCCTTCCTGGTGAGAAATCAGAAACTGAACAGAGGACTGGTCTGCCTGAACGTAGTGTATGATGACAAGGATATGCGATACAAGCAGGAACAGGGCCGACAGCTGCTGGATCATTGCAGTCAGCTTGCCGCAGCCACCGACGTGATGACGCAGACGCAGGTTCGCATTGCAGCCAACATCGCCAACGGCATCAAGCATGCCTTCAACGAGTTCCAGTGTTCCGAAATCATCATCGGCATGCACATGCATCCGGAGGTTTCGCCTAAGTTCTGGGGAGAGTTTCATCAGAGTCTCTTCAATGGTCTGAGCCGTCAGATCATCATGGCACGCATTAAGCAGCCGCTCAATACCATTCGCCGAATACAGGTGGCAGTTCCATCGAGGGCAGAGTTTGAACCGGGTTTCTACCGCTGGGTAGAGCGACTGGCGCGCCTGTCAGGCAATCTGGATTGCCGCATCCAGTTCCATGGCAGGGAGGAGACCCTGGCACTCATCAATGAGTACATCACCAACCGCCACCAGGAAGTACGTGCCGAATACACCCTGATGCAGCATTGGAACGAGATGCCGCAGCTTGCCTCCCATATGAGCAAGAACCATCTCTTTGTGGTGGTGACAGCCCGCAAGGGTACGGTATCCCACAAGTCGGCATTGGAACGATTGCCGGAAGAGCTCACCCGTTTCTTCTCGGGCACCAACCTGATGATTATCTTCCCAGACCAGCACGGAGATTCATCGGGCAACGTTCTGACATTTGCCGAGCCTCAGCACCAGGAGGAAATCAGTGCCTACGTGGCATTCAACCAATGGTTTAAAAAGAAGTTCAGAAAATAAAGAGAAAACAAAGGATACTAAAAAAGGTCGCCAGCATGCTGGCGACCTTTTTTAGTATATACACAAATGTTAAAAAAAGCCCTAAATGTGAAGTTTTCCTCTACAAAAGTCTTTAATCTCAATCATTTTCCTTATCTTTGTGTTCAATATTTGACAATTCTTAAAAAGAAAAGTCAATCGGTTTTTCATCTAACCTTTGGATATAACATTGGAAGATAAAATCAAACAGCTTTTAACGGCTAATGCTTCATTGTATAATGGGCAACCTACTGACACAGGTTCATCGTGTCCAAGTGCAAGACTTACCTCTTGTACGCCCTCCATCTCAAAGAACAAAGGTGGGGTGTCGGTAGAGAATGTGCCTTCACAAAACAAGCAATGGTTCGTATTAAGAGTTTCTTATGGGCGTATTATCAAGGCAAGAGCATTCGTTGAGGCTAAAGGATTGGAATGTTATGTTCCTTTGCGATATAAAGAGGTAAGAAAGCAAGGAAAGAAGCGCATCATCACGGAGCCTCTTCTCCCCTCTTTTCTCTTTGTTCATGCATCAGCAGAGCAAGTTGATTCTCTTTTACGAAATAAGAACATCAAGGCTTTTGAAAATAGAGCTTTGTTGAGTTACTATTACGACCATACTTCACATTGTGAAAATGCGCCAACCAAGAATCCTCCTCTTATCATTGCCGATACAGCTATGGATAATTTCATCCGTTTAACCTCAATACATAATCCTCACATCATCCCTGTTACTTCGGAGAATATCAAATATAAGTTAGGGGATGAAGTCGTGATTACAGAGGGTGAGTTTAAGGATATACATGGTAGAGTGACAAGGATTGCAGGTCAGCAGAGAGTGGTGGTAGAACTTTTTGATGGATGCCTGGTGGCTACGGCGTACGTGCCGAAGGAGGCGATGAGGAAATGTATGGCTACGCAATCAACGATAATTTGTTAGATATGATGAAGTCTATAATCTCAAAAGGATAAAGATCGTTTGTACTGGTCCAGGACAAACGAATAAGCGGCTTGCCGAGTTTCTGTAATGGCACAATGACCATTAGTAATACATAATAAATAAATATCTTAATCATAACAACAATATAATGAACAACGATACACTTCAAGAACTCTTATCCGTATATCATTCTTTACAGAAAGACTCTTTTCCTGAAAAAGGTGAAGGATGGGTTAATATGGCAAATTTTGGTCCTGCTTTGCTCAAAGCAGGTATAGATTACAAAGGTATGGGATATGAAAAACTCAATGAATTTGTCTCCAAATCAGGCGTATTCGAAGTATATTCCGACACTTCTTGCAAAGTGCCAGTAAAATATATTAAAGAGAAAGAACCCCGAAAGGATATTTCTAAAAAGAATAGGACGGAACGTGCGCAAACGACATATACGGATTCTAATGAGGTAGTAAAGGTTAAGCGAAGATTGCGCCTTGACAATAATATGTTCATAGGGCAGTTTGCACCGCAGAAGAATGAAGGCTGGTATACGATAACAGATATACGCAATACTGATTTTACCAAAATAGAGGATAGAGAGCGAGGAGTAAGGAATTTGTCGATTTCATTCAGAAGTAAGAAAAAGGAATTTAATCGTTTTGCTTATTACAAGTTCACCTGGGTGTTGCTTGAAACAGATCCTCTAAAGTTTGGTATTGATTTGCGCAAAGAAACAACTCCAATATACCCTAAAGACATTGTGAGCAGTCTTTACGAGGGCATTATGCGTTATCCTGCAGGTGCTGCAAAGAAGATTGCTCGTTCGCTTGATACTCTCAAAAAGCAACTTACACAAAGCGGTAAGGAAGTATTCATCTATGAGTTGTTGCAGAATGCTAATGACTATCCTCGTCGTACAAAAATTGATGGAAAGATTCAACTTTTGCCTGTTGATGTAGAGTTCCATATTACCGAGAACTACTTAACATTCGAGCATACAGGTGAATATTTCAATCCGAAAAATATTGCAGCTATTTGTGATATAAATGATGGTGAGAAGTCTGACAACACCGAAGCCATCGGCTACAAAGGTATTGGTTTTAAGACCGTTTTCCTTGACAACGACTATGTTCTCCTCAATACTGGTAATTACACTTTCAGGTTCGACAAGTCTGCTACGGATGTAATCAATACACCATGGCAGATATTGCCAATCTGGACGGAACATAATGAGATCGATAACGAAATCAAGTCTGTATTCCATCAGCATCCAAACGAAGAGTTCAGAGTAAAGTTCGCTCTCCAACCACGAGATAAGGAAATATTGACAGATGAAGACAGAGGTGACAACTACATCGATTTGTTTACCGATGTATTTGAATCAGAACGCGTCATATTGTTTATTCCGAACATCAAGAAGGTTAGTATTTTTATTGATGGTCAGGATGAACCGATTGTACGTGAGAAAGACAATAAAGACTGGTGTGTATCAGAATCTCTTGTAGATGATATTCCTGAGGACATTACGGATAAGATAAACGAAGTCTTGGAAAATCCAGACTCTCTTCGTTCGGATGGTTATGAGAAAATACCAGAGAAGTACATGAACTTTCGTAAGACTGCAGTAAAGTTTGCGTGCAAGAAAGCTGAAAGAAAGTTGATGTCAGTTGATGATGCCATACTTTATTGCTATCTGCCAGCAAAGCGGGCTGATTGGGGCTTCAATTTCCTAATGAACACCGATATGGTGCCCAACGGACAGCGTGATGATATTGAGGATATCGAACTCAATCACGTTATTGCTCGTATTGCAGGTAAACAATTCTTTTATTGGATCAAGCAGCTTATTGAAAGCAAAAAATATGACCTTGACTCTATCTTTGCACTTATCCCAGACTTTGATGAGTGCAAGAAGAGGCGCGTGTATAAGACGTTTATAGAGGAGTTCCAGGAAGAATTTGAAAAGCTCATAAAAGAAGAGCCTTTTGTTCCATGCGTGGATAAGGATGGTGAACAAGTCTTTGAATGCATTGACAATATTATCAACGACATGACTGGCATGACAGCGAATGGTGTCATTTCAGATGAAGACTTCATGTTTTTTATGGAGTTGGGTGACTACGCCTTGCCAATTAACGAGTTAAGATGCTCGGAAGCTTTCGTGGCTTTCTTGTATAAGCATTCTCCTTCTCTCCTTGATATAAAGGTTGATGCTGTTGTAAATAAATGTGAGGAAACTGATTTCCAAACATGGTTGACAGATTCCGAAAACAATACACGGTTTATAAGACATTGGTTGAGTGAGAATGAACTAAACGAGTTTGCGAAGAAAAAGATATTTATTGAATACGAAGGCGATTTGTTTACAGCTGGAAGTCTCTATCATGATTTTAACACGAATTGCAATGGAATAGGATTCTTGCGTAGATTTGTACCCCATCTTTGCGAGGCATCAAGAGCAATTTTTGAGGAAGATGAAAATTGGAAATTATTTGCAGACAAGTATTTCCTGTCTTTCTCTGCTGCGTCTATGATTACAGATTACATTTTATCCAACGAGGATGCTATGGCGTTGCTTAACGTACCAAGCAATTCTGTCGCATTCTATCGTTATCTTGCAGTAAAGGAAGTTGATCTAAAGGCTAACAAGACAAAGGTTCCGTACATTACCGAGGATGGTGATGCAAGTACCGATTATACCAATTATCACTATTTCTTCAGCGAAGATGCTCATGATTTAACATGTGAGAAATGGTTGGGCGAGAATGTTGTCAACGTACTATCTCATATATATTTTGACAGCTTGGCTGATGACGAGAAGGATAACATAACTGCAATATTTACCAACCTTGGATTCAACGAATTTACCAAGGACTCGTTCGTCACGACTGTCATAGTTGGCGATGCCGATTTCCGAGCAAAAGTAAACGCAGCCATAGATAGCAATTATGCCGCCAACAAAGCATTTGTTGAATATGTGTTCAATTGTGAAGCGCAGTTGAAGGAAAACTGTTTCAAGGATTATGTCTTGCGTTGTGTTGACATCCACAAAAATGAGGTATATCTTTGCAACGATGACGTGCGATACTTCAATCAGGATGCGTATGCTCAGAATAGCACCTATGCCGACAATATCAATCATGCTTGGTTACAGGATAACATGATGTATGCTCTCTCGAATGCTTACTTTGAAGGTTATGATAAGGACGAGGCAAAGAAGTTGGAAACTTTCTTTCGCCAGAAGTTTGGTGTTAAGACCTTTACAGACAAGTCGTTCTTTACAGATGTTGTAATCAAGAACAAAGCGATTGTCTATGCCAGTCTTGTTGACGAGGCAACTATGCTCACATTCTTGGAATACTTGAAGCGAGATGCAGACAGACTCTTTGATGACACTATGAGTTTCAATGATATCAAGGATATGCCTTTACTTGCCTATGACGGAGCCATAGTAAGAGCAAGAGAACATAATATCCAATATGTCGAATACAACGAGGACGCAAAGATTCTGTGCGAGAAAGCGTGGTGTCCGAAGACGTATGTCGTGCTCTCACAGAAATATACTGATGATTTCTCTCAGTATATGCGTCAGCTATTCAAGATTGCGAAGTTTGACATCAATACCACAACTGACATTCTTGCTCAGAACGCTAACTTGCGTCAATCGGTTAATGTTATAAACAATAACGTTGATTTCTGGCGATGGGTAAAGGTTAACCAGAAGCAAATTGCATCTGTTGATAAGTTCAAGACTATTCCGTTGCTTGACAAAAACAACGCACTTATCAATTGTGCATCGCTTTACATTTCTGACACCTATCAGCAGGAACAAATTGAGTCGCTGGTAACTAAGTATGTAAAGGAGGCGCAGTTTGTGTCTTCATCTTACATCGAAACCGCCAATGAGAGCGAGAAGGCAGAGTGGATGAAATTGTTCCGAAAACTCAATCTTAAGTCCGATAACAAGGATATTCTTTTCTCAGATATCTTGCCTAAGCTTTCAACTATTGAAACTGAATCTTTGGATTCGATTGTAGCGATGATGACCAAGCACCTTAAAGACCTAAAGGATAAATGGGCAGAAAGGAAACACCAAATTATGCAGTTAAGAGTTCGTACTCAATCTGTCGGTTATAAGACTCTTGATCAGGTAATAATTGTCAACGTGGATGAGAATTCTGTATCTGAGCCTTTCAAATACATCACTCTCGCCAACGAGGTTCATCCTGATATCCTATTGGTAAATAAGGAATTGCTTCTTGCTATCTCTGAAGAATATGGTAATCGCAATCTTATTACCACAAAGCAAATGTGGATTGACGCAAAGGTTAAGGATTATCTTGCAAAGTTTGCTGCCGATGAGGATAGCGTTGCAGACATTCACACTCTGTTTGTACGTGAAGTAGCCAAGATACAGAGTGAGTATGACATAAATGACACACTTCGTAAGCAGATAAAGTATCTAGTCAAGTCGAATGAAACGACATACAAGTTTGCTCATGAACTGACACTTGGAACAGAATATTCTCCAACGTGCGACTTTGAGGCAAATGGTGTGTCTGAATTGTCGTATCTTTCTGACACTTACATCTTCGAAGGCAACAAGGATATCATCAAGCAATATTTCAAGGCAGAGAACGTGCACCAGAATATGACGCGAGAGGACTTGAAATATCTCGCAAACCGCACATTTGCTTGTTATTTCTGGTCGAAATGTTTCTCTCGTCGCTTGGTCGAATATGAATCATGGGTGGAAGATGGATGTTTCAATAACCGCGTGTGTATACCAACAGAGAATTCTGTTCAAAAGCCGGAGTTGTTGTATGCACCTCACATAGCTGGTTATGCAGTTCGTGCCAAGGTACCTCAATGGCAAGAGAAGGTTCCTTGCAAAGCTATTGTTGACTCTATTGACAATCGTGATGCTCGTGATTTATTTGAGAAGATCAACTTCTGTAAGTCTCTTTCTTTTGAAGATTGCCTTTATTACCTTGCTCGTGTTACGCATCCAAGAGAGGAAGAAACTCATTACCGCAGTATAGTAATTAATTGGATGCTGTCTTCGCCTATTCAAGATGAGACTTTGGTTGACAACTATCGTAAAACGCCAACTGCAGAATGGCGTAATGGTAAGGGGCAGAAGAAGCATATTACGGAACTTTATGCTATCCATCCAGATGCGACACAGGAAAGGAATATTTTCCGTGGCGATGAATTTGTTATGCAGACAAGTGCTTTCCCTTATGATACAGATTCATTTGGCAAGGTCTGCAACATGCTGAAAATAAAATGTCTGACAAGTTCTGATTTTGTGGCAGTACCTATAGGCAAACAAGATGAAACAGCTGATATGGTTGCCATACTCAGACCTCGTCTGCTTATCTTGTCTGCTATCGAGAACCCAGATCGATTCCAAGAACTCTATGAACGCTATAATACAAAGCTGTCGCAGTATCATTTTGTTGTATGTGAAAAGATAGACCTCGGTTATGACACTATACATAATGATGTGGAGCGTATCTATAATGATGACACCAACCTTTATTATGTAAGCTCATGGAAGCATAATCGTACCTTTACAAAGTTCTGTAGTAGATTGAAGCGACTGGTAGGTTTTGACGTGTATGATAATGTATGTGAAGACGTTCTTGATGATAGCGTTTCTGTAGAAGCGTGCATCGAAAAGTATTGCTCTTCGCTTGCATACGATGAAAAGTTCCGTGCTTATCTCAGATCGTTAGATTTGACCATCAACGTTGAGCCAGAGGAAGAAGAACCTATCGAAATAGAAGACGATTACTATAGCAATGCTATGAATGAACCAACAGATTCTGCCACAGAAGCAACTACAGAGACATCAACAGAAAATCAGCATGTTGACGATACGGAAACTATTTGCAAGGATAACAAGCCTGGTGCACCAAATAAAGATGTAATATCAAGACCTGTTAACGAACTTGAAGTTGAGGAAGAAGCAGAGACAACACCAAAAGAACCTATTCAAACGGCATTGCAGCAGCCAACTTCTGACTCTTGTCCACAACAACAGTCGCAACAAACTGAATCACTAGTTGGTCTAACAACGTCATCTACAGCAGAGGAAGAGTCAGAAGATGACCATGGTCTGTATGATACATATGAACAGGTTGATAAAGAGGATATAAAAGACTACGATGAAACAGATGATGTAGAAGCTGGTGTTGATGAAGATGTTGATACAACATCTTCTAAGACTCATACATATAGCACGTCTCACGCTTCATCTAGCAAACCTCACAAGGATTATGATCCTGATTATAATGGATACATGGGGGCTGTTGATAAGGATAAGAATTATCAGCCTGTTGGCGACAAACCATACAAGCCTCGTACTCGTAAACACCCAAAGAACTTTACCAATGAGGAAGTTGAACGTCTTCGTTCACATGGCACTCCTCTTGAATTGGAGTCATTGCCACCGACCAAGGAGGAGATTGACCTCTTGGCTCAATGTAACATCAAGCCTGAGCAAATTGCCGACACTAACTATCTTGCTCAGTTGCGTCTGTACCAAAACCTCAGAAACGAGATGCACGCAGAGCCCGAGGAAACAATTGAAGAGTTCGTGCGTAATGCGAGTGATGTAACTGTACACAAACTTAAAGATGGTAGATACATTCATACTTGTAGTGCTGCTCGTGGTGTGATGTATGCTTCTCCTTCTGTATGGAATAAGATGGTTGATGACAAGTGGAAGATTTGCGTTTATCTTGATGGACAAGGCAAGAACTTCCACTACATTAACAATGCCGAGGAATTCCTGAAGCTCGTAGAAAAAGACGATGTTGTTATCAAGATTACCGGCAAGGAGAAGGTTGATGTCGTAAGGGCTCTTTATACAGGCATACTTGAAGATGCCAAAGGTACTGCATACACCTTGATTCGTGTGGCTGCTCGCACAAATATGGATGCCGTATTCGCTCACTATGTTGGTGCTATGGCAGAAACGGAAGATGGTAACGATGATTATAACGATAACGACTATTGATTATGATTGACAATATCAAACTTGCAAACTATAAGTCCTTCTTTGCAGACCAAGTAAAGGAGGCTGTCGATGAGCAACAAAAGATCAATCGCTCGCAAATGCGGAACTTATTCAAGACAGGTGAATTATCGCTTGCTTATGTTGATTCCATTCAGCATGAAACAGGCATGATTATTCTCAAATTTCCTCGTCGTATGGCTCCACGCTTGAAAGTTCTGAAGGGCGTGTGCATAATTAAGAAAGGTGCTAAGCAAGTATTAGGTGAACACGTTACGGAGTGGATCTGCCGTTGGGAGGAGTTTATTGACAATAAGGATTTTCATTCTCCGGGTTCTGACATGACTCCAATGTACTATGTTCATACTGGTGTTTCCAACTATGACTATGTTGCATGCTCTGGATTCAGTCTTAAATTGTACGATATCTTGTCTAAGGCGTTGGCTGATGGCAAAAGTCTTTCACTTATCGTCCATAATCCATTTCCTCCTGTAGAGTATTTCCGCAACCTTGCCAGCTACATGGATGCATTCTCTTCAAACGGGGAATTGAACATTGAACCAACTATAGATTATGAGGAATGGACACCCGAGGAACTTGCGTTTGATGAACAGAAGCCAACAGGCATTTCTGACACAATCATAGACACGCTCACTAATGAACATTGTTGTATCGTACAAGGTCCTCCGGGAACAGGTAAGAGTTACACCATCGCTTCTGTGATTTCATCGTATCTTGATGCTGGCAAAACCGTCTGCGTCACCACCATGGCGAACAAGGGTCTTATCGAGTTGATAAAGCAGAAGCCTTTGCAGAAGTATGTGAAGGGAGGTCATGTCAGCAAGACAAATCTCTCTATTGACGAACGCAAACAGGTGTCTGGTGTAAAAGCTGCCTCTGCCGACTTGCAGGTTTCAAATGGCGAAATGCTCTGTGCGACAAACTATCAGTTGTCAAGCGTTTTTAGCGAAAAGAAAATGACTCTGTATGGTATGCCACAATACGATTTGGTAGTCATAGAAGAGGCTTCTCAAGCATTCCTTACTACTATAGTTGCATTCAAACAGTTGGGCGTGGATTGTATGATAGTAGGTGATCCTATGCAGTTGCCACCTATCGTGAAACTCAATAATCCCCAGTACAATTCTTGGAATGTATCAACGCAGGTGGAAGGCTTGAAGACGATGGCTTTAGGTTCGCAAATAAAGTCTTATCGTATTGTAACGACATTCCGTCTTACAAGTCGTTCGGCTGCTCTTACCAAGTGCTTCTATGGCAACCGCTTTGTTTCGGTAAAGAAAGAGTACCTTGATTTTGCTGATACAAACAGTCCTCTTTTCCCATATGAAGGAGGGTGTCTGTATCATTGCACATGCGATGTAAGCAATGGAGTGTATTCCGATAAAGCGGATTCTATTATACGCAATGTAATTGGCATAATGGAGAGGTATTATCCAACACGTACTCTTGCTATTATTACTCCATTCCGTGATTCTGTGAAAGAACTTCAAAAGCGATTCTGTACATCTGACATAGAACTGGATATTACTATTGAAACAATAGACCGAATCCAAGGAATGACTGTTGACTATGCTATTCTCTATGTTCCAGGACGCAATCCAGGTTTTGCGCTTGAGGATTGCCGCTTCAATGTAGCAACAAGTCGTTCACTTAGCACAACACTTATTATCTCTGACATTCCGTTAAATGAGTTCCATACTGTTTCACCAACTGTCTTGCAATTCATTGAAAATTGCGATAGATATGACAGTGGAGTTCGAGTTGTTACAAGTGACAGTTTAAAAGAAAAGCCAATTACAGGGTCAAGCAAAACAGAAGTAGAACCAACTTACCCAGAAACAGCAGCTCCAACAATTGGTGTCAAAGTAGTTGGTAAGATTGATTTATCAAGGTTTGAACGCAAGAAGAAAGAACTGAGTTCTAATAAAAAGAATTACTATATCATTGACACGAACATCTTTGTAAACTATCCAGATATTCTCAGTAAAATCGATAAAACATATCCAATTATTCTTTCCGCAAAGGTAACAGATGAACTTGACAAAATGAAGATAAAGTTGAATGATGAGTATAAACGTAATGCAGAAAAGGCGCTTCGTAATCTTAATAATGAAACACAACATAAGGTCATCTATGAGTTTGCTGACACTTCTTTATTGCCAGAAGATTTTGACAAGCGTTCACCTGATAATATGATCCTTTCTGTTGCTTTAAAATACAAAGGTGAGAATCCTATAGTATTAACATCTGATAATGGCTTACAGTTGAAATCAAAGGCCTTAGGCTTATCCACGATAAGTCTAAAAAGTTTCTTAAAACGATAATCCAATGCTCGAACAAGAACTACAACAATACCTCCTCCACGAGTACCCACAAGAGAATGCTCGCTGTGAATGGAAGGAATATAAGAATCTAAAAAACTCGTTCTGTGGGAACGAGAAAGATGATGTCATATCCTACGTGTCGGCTATCGCCAACATGGAGGGAGGCCATCTTATGATAGGTGTAAAAGATAAGACGCTTGAAATTGTCGGGACTGATATTACTAGGCTTACCTTCAATGGACAACCAGCAAACACTCAGTCGGCAACGTTCAAACTCACAGAACAATGCACTTATCTTTCATCTGAAGGTCTAAGCATTGAGGAGTTTATAACCGATGATACAAATAAGCGAGTATGGATAATACATATTCCAAAGCACTTGCCTCGTCGCCCTGTCCTTGCCCACAAGAAGGCATGGCAACGCATAGAAGATTCGTTGGTGGAATTGACCCAAGAAAGAATGGCTGTCATTCTTGAAGAACCAATCTATGCAGCAAAGGACTGGTCTGCAGAAATTGTACCTGATGCTACAATAGACGATTTGGATGAGGTTGCTATTGCCAAGGCTCGAATGATGTTCAAGAAGGTTCATAGTCGCATACCTGCTGAAGAAGTGAATGCTTGGAATGTTCAAACTTTCTTGAGCAAGTGTGGATTGACAAGAAACGGAAGTATTACTCGGGCAGCTATCATTTTGTTGGGCAAATACGAATCCGCTTTCAAACTGCGTCCTGCTGTTGTACAGGTTACTTGGACACGGCGAGACAAGAACCAGGAAGTGGTTGACTACGAACACTTCACAGTACCTTTTATATTAACGGTGGACGAAATCCTCTCAAAGATAGAGAATCTGACATTGCGTGAAATGCCTGGAGGTACGCTTTTCCCCGACACGATGAAGCAGTATGACGACTACACCATCCGTGAGGCCCTTCATAATTGTATTGGCCATCAAGACTACACTCTTCAGCAACGCATCAATTTCGTAGAGAATCCAGGATATCTGTATTATTCCAATGCTGGCACATTCATTCCTGGCACTTTGGAGAATGTTTTGAGGAACGAAGAGCCTCAGACGCATTTCCGCAATGAATGTTTATGTAGGGCGATGGTAGATTTCAACATGATAGATACCGTAAGCCGTGGTATCAAGAAAATGTTCAATGAGCAATGGCGCAGACACTTCCCTATGCCTGACTATGAGATTGACCAGATCAAGAAGAAAGTAGTTGTCCGCATCTATGGCAATGAAATCAATAAACGATACACTGATTTGTTGAAGACAAACGACACTCTATCTCTCTGGGATTGCATCTCTCTTGACGCAGTACAAAAAGGCAGAACTATTCATGAGGATATAGCGCAAAACTTACTCAAACGTGGACTGATAGAAGGTGAGGTCCCGCATTACAGCATTTCTCTTAGCATTGCCAAGAACACTCACCAACTGCCTTCTTACACCAAAACCAAAGGATTGGATAAGGAGAGATTGCGTCAAATGGTTCTACAGTATCTCAGCAATGCAGGAAGTGAAGGTGCCAAGCGAGATAGTATATACGAATATCTGAAGGATGTTCTTCCGCAAAACAAGACGGAAGAACAAAAAATTCGTATGCTCGGAGATTTGCTCAAAAATATGAGCAAAGAATATTTAATAAAAGCGGAAGGTCGAACTTGGTATGTCATGCCTCAATCATAGAGGACATATTATAGCGGATTATAGCGGAATTATAGCGAATTCGGCATTCTTATAGCGGAAAAACCGTCGAATTTCGACGGATATAGCGAAGTAAATCAACTAAAAAAGGTCGCCAGCATTTTGGTGACCTTTATTAGTATCATATTTATTTCGTATTCAAAACCAGTTTCTTGGCTTTTATCTTTTCGCCAGCCACCGAAAGCTCTATCTTTCCTGGCTTATCGCTGGCTCTCAATATCACGAGAGCGGAACCTTGGAAGAGATTGCGCTGGATGGACTTCTCCAACTGGGTCTTTCCGATATGAAGCTCATCAGATGCGATGTTTCCATTATCCACCGCCACGATATTCGCATCGCCCTTCACGGTGAAGGTCAACTTGTCGAATGCCTTAGCATCCTTCACGTTCAGTACCCTTCTGCCCTTCTTATCTACTGCATAGATGCGAACGTGCATCAGATCCTTACCGTCAGCATGCCAGGTCTCCATATCCGGAACCAGCTTCAGAGCCACAGCCCGCCGACTTCTCCTTCTGGTCGTTATGACCGAACTCACAGATCACATAAACAGCAATTAAAATTTCATTCTCCTTTCACAATCACCAGAGCATACTCATAATCAGCTACTTAAGTGTGAAAGGAGAATTCTCTGAAACAACAATCATAATCAGCAGAAAGGACTATAGATATAAGGAGAAGGCAACTTAGTCTAAAGGAGAAAGCAACTATCACAAAAGGAATAGAAAAGGCTTCTTTGTATCGGATGACCCGGGTCATCCATATAGATGACGGGAGTGAGCCATATAGATGACCCGAGTCATCCATATAGACGAACTTAGTCATCCAGCCGATAAATCGTCCCTTTTTGCCTGCCAATATCTATCCCTCATCCTTCAGGTTACTATGCTTCATCCCAACATTCATAACAAAGACACCCACTATTCACTATCAAGACGCTCACTATTCCCTATCGGAGCAAGGCACATCGCCATATTTAAGCTTAGCCATCAATTACTATCTCAAAATAAAGAGATTTTTCCTTTCACACTTAACTCTCTTATTTTCAACATAATCCACATTCTGTGAAAGGAGATTTATGATCCACCTTAAATATTTTCTGCAAATCACTCCACCCACCACTAGAATATCTTCTTTTGAGCAAGGTACGTCCCCACCTATCTGGTAATGCATCAGAAAAGCATCCGAAAAATACAGAAGTCTGCTGGCAGTGATGCCGGCAGACTCCCCTTTTCACTAACTGAACTAAAAATCTTGCCAAGTATCTACTAATTATGCAATTTGAGGATGCTCTGTGGAACCTTGAGCCCATCTTCTCTTAAGAGATTTTTCATCCACGCTTAACTTGTAAAGTTATTTGTCACCGCCAGCACAATATCCCCCACTCCATGTGGCTCTCCAAGATAGGAAAAGATTCGGGATGTAAAAACGAAAAAACAATAGCCAAAGGCTCTCTTGCTTCCATGCAAGGGAGCCTTTTTCTTTGTAAAAGCCTCAAAATTTTGCCTGCTTGTCTTGCCTGTCTCAATCTTTTTTTATATTTTTGCAAAGAATAAGCAAAATAGCAGCAATGAAAATAGACAATAAGGCTCTATGAGAAGTTATA
>OBII01000153.1_pt1 | contig 31152 bp, 28 predicted proteins | sample 2433771 | NCBI WGS metagenome assembly OBII01 (sample SAMEA2452127, study PRJEB22498) | human gut metagenome | biome: human feces; feature: human gut; material: feces | place: Australia | collected 2012
GCTCGTCATGGATGTCGGTGGAATGGCAGTAGCCTTATCAGGCGTACATGCCGAACGTTTTGAGGAAGTAAACAAGAACGAGGCAGACAAAAAAGAACGCGAGCTGTTCTACAAACGCAACCTGCATGAGCGCAACGCCTTTATCGACCGTTACTTTCATCAAGTGAAGACCGCCCAAGAGGTGTCAGCTCAGGTGGAAAACATAGAAATACTCCGTCTTCAGACACTTGCAGATGTAAGAGACAAGAAACTTGATCTGAAAGATGCCTATGACACTTTCTATTTCATGATAGAAGAGATAGGCTACTATTATGCACCTTTCATCGACTATTTCAAGGACGAGTTGAGGCCCATCTTTGAAGCAGGAAGAACCGTAAAGGAAGAGATAGAGAAAGCTATAAAGATATTCAAGAACAGCGACAAAGAACTCCACAATCGCTGCGAAACAGAATTTGAGGCATTGCAAACCAACTACGGCTATCTGTTTGAATAGTACACCTTAGAGAAATAAAATGGAAACTGACTTCTTCGCATATTCCCGTCAGAAAATTGCCAAAGACAAAGCAGTTGGCAGATGTGATGTCGCCAACAACCGTGGTGCGGCACTCAAATGCCTGTCCAAATTCTTAGGCAAAGAAGAATTGACATTCGGTGAGCTGTCACCAGAAATGATGACACAGTTCAAAGAATGGCTAAACGCAAATGGACGCAAGGAATCAACTGTTCGCCTCTATTTATACCAGATTCATACCCTCTACAAAGAAGCGGAGAAAGAAGCCATTGCCCCACATCTGCCGTTACTGAGTGGCATAAAGCTGCCTTTGCCATCCAAACAGAAATGCGAGTTGCTTACGGAGGAAGAATTGCGTAGAATGCGTTATGCCGACCTGTCAGACTCCAGGTCACAGACATTTGCCCGTGACATGTTCTTCTTCAGCATCTATTGCCGAGGAATAAGCTTTACAGACTTGGCCCATATTAGGAAAAGCGACATTAAAGGTTTCACGCTCACTTACACCTCACAAGTGCTCACCCCACCCATCGTCACAGTACAATGGGACGCAGCCATGCAAGCAATAGCCGACCGCTATCCATCAGCCACCGACTACCTATTCCCTATCATCAAATCCGATGACAAGATAACGAAAAGTCGAGAAATCGGAAGAGTCCGTGAGAATATCACAAAAGCCCTGAAACTAATCGCTACACGTTGCAATCTGTCCGTAGTTCCCTCCTTGAAAATGACCAAGGATATTTATCAACGTGCGATTGATAATGTAAGTGTGAGCAAGATAATCTGATGTTTTACGCTATAGAGACACGTTTGAAGAAGACAATATCATTATAGTCCCTTGAACAACAGAAGAGAAAATAGTCTCGTAAGCAGTCAAATTAGGGCTTACCTCTGAAGTTTATATCTTTGCGCTGAACAAAAATTTAAAAAATATGTACAGCAACGAAGATTTAGAACGCTTTTATTTCAAGTACCAAACAGAGGCTTTACCTCATGGTCAATCCCTTCAGTCATTTTTCTTGAACAATAAAGTGCTTACCTACAGCACGCAACAACTCATTTCATTTTGGAAGTGATTTAAGTGCTCAAATAGCAGCTATAGTATCATTAGTACGGTGAAGCTTCACGGCTGTTCTGTTTGGAGCTACCTTGGTAAATTTTTCAAAAAAATCTTTGAGGGGTGCAGGGATTATCCTTCACTCTTACCCTTTTGTATCGGACTGGAGTAGTCCACAATGTTAATTTACAATCGAATTTTTAACAAAGTCAATAAAGGTAGGCACTGAAAAGTGCCTACTCTTTGGGGTATGCCCTAAATTGACTGCTTACGTCTAAATTTATGTTTCTCTATCTCCTCAACAGAGAGTTATTAATGATAGATTAACTGTTCATTAAAGATGATTAATGTTATGACACAACAACAATTTAACGACTTGCTCCAAGCTCTTCGCAAGGAGGCAATGTCAAATATGATAAAGGCTTCTATTCGACAGCATTTCCAAGAACCTTTAGCCACTCAATACTGTCAAAAGTTTGATGATTTCAAGAAGGTTGTTGACTTATTGGAATATAAGGCTAAGCAGAATGGAAGGTAAAGTAAGAAGTTATATGCCAACATATTCGATAAGTGAGAACAAAGCAAGCTTGCTTTTAAATTGTCGAGCGAAGAATTTTCGTGCCAACGAGTGCAGAGCCAAACTTGTTTGAGCTATGCCGAGTGCAGCCGAAAATCACATGTGTGTAAAATGTATGAAATACTTAAAAACAAGTAAAATTTTTTACGTCTCAATATATAGGCACTTGCAAAAGTGCCTATACAAAGGGCAATGCCCTAAATTGAGCACTAACTAAACTCCTTTAACGGAACAAATAATATGCCAATAAACTTATATTATACCAAATATGGTACTAAAAATAGGTAATCGTCCAATTAAATTGATGAAGGCTCATAGTAAGCCTGACTTTAATTGTAGAACAGTTCTTTCAAATTCATCATATGAGTATGTAGAACTGTGGTTGAGAAATCAAAAAGGGGATAAGTACAAAGAAGCTTTGTTCTATTGGAATCAATCACGTATTTTTTATAATGCATCGTTAGAATTACCGATTGATGCCAAACCTTTAACATCTTATTATAGTATAATGAATGCTACTAAAGCATTGTTAGTAATACATGGTGTAAAAGTTATTGGAATTGGGCATGGCGTAAGTTCCTCTCGTCAGAATATAACGGGTAATGTAAGAAAAGATAAAATTATTTATGGAGCAACTGGTGTTTTGTGCAACCTGTCAAGAATTTTAGACGAACCTGATCAAAGGCAAGAATATACGGTATATGACTTGTTGTATAATTTACCATGTGTACATCGTACCTTCACTATTACTAATACAGATGCAACAGAGTTGTTCATACCTATTTCTGATGTCTCTTTTACTTTAACAAATAATGCAGATGCAGCAAAGCGCGAGGTGTACATAAGATTTAGAGTAGATAGTATATATGATAATTATAGAATGAGAAATTATTTGCCTAATAAAGTGAAGTATACCGTACCGCCAGGCGATGAAGTTCCATATTATCGTATAAAGAAACAGTTCAAGTGGAATATCCATGAAAGTATGTCTGGTCGTTTAAATGCCTTGATTAAATACCATAAAGATGCAAGAAAGACTTTTTATTATATTAATGGTTCGCAAATGTTATGGTATATAAAAAAGGAACTTCCGAAAAATACTCATTTAGTGGACAGACATAGCATGACTATAATTTATGGTGTTATGCATTGGTTGAGTGAGCAAGTACGATATAGCCCCAATATTTTTGAAAAACTGATGAAGTCAAAGCAAAATTGGTTGATTCGAGAATTTATAGACTTGGGCTTACCGCAATTCATTGATGAGATTAGCAGCGAAATAACAGGAGCTAATATTATGTGTACAGGATATATAAAATAAACAATATTTAATGTCAAAAACATCTTCAAACAACAACACACGAATAGCCAAGAATACATTGCTTCTTTACTTCCGTATGCTATTTACAATGGCTGTATCTTTGTATACAAGCCGTGTGGTTTTAAATACATTGGGAGTAGAGGATTTTGGTGTATATAATGTCGTTGGCGGCATTGTTTCAATGCTAAGTTTTTTTAATTCGTCAATGGCTACAAGTACGCAGAGGTTCTTGAATTATGAAATGGGGCAAAATAACGACAAAGGTCTTAGGGACGTGTTTGTGAATGCTGTTAATGCACATTATCTTATCGGTTTTATAACAGTTATAGGTCTTGAAACTGTCGGGTTATGGTTTGTATATAATAAATTGAATATACCTCAAGGTCAGTTTGATGCAGCATTATGGGTATTCCATTGCTCTGTATTGTCTCTTTTTGTCAGCATCATAAGTACACCTTATAATGCGGCTATCATAGCCAATGAACGAATGGGAATATACGCTTACTATTCCATATTTGAGGTGGTGCTTAAACTGCTTATTGTTTATCTGCTTGTTATGATTCCATATAATAAACTAACTGTATATGGATTACTAACGTTAGCTGTAAGTATTTTAATGCAAGTCTTATATTGTATATACTGCATTAGAAACTTTTCTGAATGTAGATACAAGTGGAGTTGGAATATGCAGCTGATGAAAAAGATGTTCTTCTTTTCTGGTTGGATGCTGTTTGGATGTATAAGTGATATGCTTAGCAAACAAGGAGTGAATGTGCTTATTAATATATTCTTTGGACCAGTGTTCAATGCAGCACGTGCAATAGCTGTACAGGTTCAAGCTGCTGTTAATAATTTCGTTACAAATTTTATGACAGCAGTACGTCCACAGATAATAAAGAGTTATTCGGCAGGAGAATTTCAGCATATGTATAGACTGGTTTTCTCATCATCCAAACTTTCGTTTTATCTGTTGTTTGTGCTGACGACTCCAGTTCTCATATATACGGATTTTATATTGCAATTATGGTTAAAGATTGTTCCTGAATATTGTGTTCTCTTTACACGATTGGTTCTTGTAGAACTATTGATAAGTTCGGCTTATGTTCCAATTGCACAAATCAATCAAGCTTCAGGAAAAATTCGGAATTACCAAATGGCAATATCCATAATATTCTTGGCAAGTTTTATTTTGACATATGCTCTATATAAAATAGGAATGCCAGTATACAGTACTTTTATACTTTCAGTTGCTTTGGCGATAGTAGGTTTATTTGTGAGAGTGATTATTCTAAAGCATGATAATGCGTTTCCTGCTTCAACCTATTTGCTTAAGGTTATGTTGCCTTTAATACCTGTTGCAGGATTATCGCTTGTAATCCCAGTGTTAATATACAAATATACAGAAACAACATTTTTGACTTTCTTGTTAAACTCCTTTACAGGTTTTATTTCATCAATTATGGTGATATGGATATTGGGACTTGACAAGGTAGAAAAAAGTTTCATAACGGAAAAAATTAGTAGTAGAATCCATAAAAAATAAATCAGATGATAAAGATAGGAAGACCCCAGGTTAAAAGTGATGCACAAACAGCCACATTATATGCGAATATAACAATCGATGGCGATTGTAAAGAAGTATGGTTCAAGGTTGACAAGAAATTTGAAAATTATCTGTGTTTTGAACGTGGCGATGCTTATGTGATAGCAGTGCTTAACTATGCAATGCGCAATCATCATGATATTGTAAGCGAAGCCCCACTGTCAGAGGATTTATATTATAATATAGACAAGTATTTGGTTGATGCGATTGCTCAATACAATAAAGATTTTTATCGTCCTCAAATAACAGCAGAAGTGGCTTCCGACTGTTTACCTTGTGCTGGAGCTGTTGCTACTGGTATTTCGTGTGGAGTAGACTCCCTGCACGCTCTTGCCAATCAAACAGCAATGAAGTTCAAAAAGCACAATATCACTCATTTGACCTTCAATAATGTTGGAAGTCATGGAGAGGGTGAGCATGCGGAAAAGCTATATCAAGCAAGATTGGAGCGTCCACGAGCTTTCGCAAAAGAGTATGGTTTTGAATTTGTGGCAAGTGATTCTAACTTACAGAATGTGGTATTGCAGAATCATTTCAAGTCACATACATATTCAAGTATGTTTGCTGTGTATTGTTTGCAGAAACTATATTCTGTCTATTATTATGCCTCTGCTGGATATAAATATAGTGAGTTTACGTTAATAGACAAACCTGCAATAGGTTGTGGAAGCTATGAAATGCTTTCACTACCTTTATTCTCAACTCACAATTTACGAGTTTATTCAGAAGGAGAAAACATGTCAAGATTGACAAAACTAAGGTCTATTGTGAAATATGCTCCTTCTTATAAATACTTAAATGTATGTTTAAAAGATGGTGACAATTGTGGAAAATGTGAGAAATGTGTACGTACCTTGTTGGGTATAGACGCATTGGGAGCACTTGATAAGTATGCAGAAGTGTTTGATATAGATTATTACCGTAAGCACAAAAAATGGTATTTACAGCAAATGCTTATACAAATGGCTCACAATAAACACGATTACTTTGAAATGTATCCATATTTCAAAAGTGAAATCACTCTTGATATGCGTATAAAAGTCCTTCCTTATACAATAGAGAATACTATAAGAAAACTAATACCAAGGGATTCATGGTTGTTTAATGTTTTAAAATCTATCAAACATAATATATAGAAATATGCAGAGAAACCTGTATTTTGATACCCTACGTGGAATAGCGATTCTAATGGTTGTTGCAATTCATACATTCATAGCTAGTGAATTTGACAACTATCAATCTATATGCTCTATAAGTATGCGAGAGATCTTTAATGTTGCAGTACCTCTGTTCTTAGCTATTTCTGGATTCTTTATTGGGCGAAAAAACTTTGATAACAATAGCCAAATCTTTAAGTTTTGGAAAAAGCAGATATCTAAGGTTTATATACCAACCCTTTTTTGGTCCATCCCATATTTAGCATTGGCAGTATTTCATCAACAATCATTATTAAAAAATATTTTAGTATTTCTTTTATGTGGTTATAGTATCTATTATTTTATTGCACTTATCATTCAGTGTTATCTTTTACTTCCATTTATACAAAAGAAGATGCTAAATATTGTAATGGGGGGTAATTTTTAGTTTATCATTAATTTGTGTTGCAGTAATATCATATACTAGCATTACAAGATTTCCATTGATAGTATTTGCAGGTCCTGTAATTGTATGGTTAATATACTTTTGGATAGGAGTATTTCTTTCAAGAAGAGAAAGAGACTATAAAATAGGATGGATATTCATTGGTGTATTACTAAGCTTTGTTTTGATGCTCATTGAAACAAAATATAGACATGAAGCTACTGGTGGAGGTTATGGAATAAAACCATCATCGTTTATATTTTCATTTTTGATGATACTCCTTCTTTTCTCCAAACGAATAGAACATAAATATGTGAAAGACAATGTGATAAATAAAGCGTTGATTGTAGTTGGAGATTATTCATTTTCTATATACTTGATTCATTGTTTTGTAATAACAATAGTATTTCATTTTGTTACTATATCTAACTGGATAGTACGATGGACCATAGTTGTAGCAATAACAATGTTGTTTATTTGCTTAGTTCGAAAAGTCTTGCCGAATAAATGCCTAAAAATAATAGGATTTTGAAAAATGATAGATATAAAAAATAAACAAGACTGTTGCGGATGCTCAGCTTGCGCCCAGCGCTGCCCCAAGCAATGCATAACGATGGCAGAGGATAAAGAAGGATTCCTTTATCCACAAGTAGATACTTCAAAATGTGTAGATTGTCATTTGTGTGAGAAGGTTTGTCCTGTAATCAATCAAGACGAGGCGCGTACTCCTTTAAATGTTTATGCAGCAAAGAATCCTGACGATGAGGTTAGGCATCAAAGTTCATCAGGCGGGATCTTTACTTTGTTAGCCGAACAGACAATAAAGGATGGTGGTGTTGTATTCGGTGCTTGTTGGGATAATGAGTGGAAGGTAAGGCATGATTATGTTGACAATATAAGTGACCTACAGAGATTTCGTAGTTCAAAATATTTGCAAAGTGTAATTGGTGATAATTATCTAAAGGCAGAGCAATTTTTGAAAATAGGTCGTAAGGTGATGTTTACAGGCACGCCATGCCAGATAGCAGGACTTAAACATTTCCTACGCAAAGAATATGATAATTTACTTGCTGTTGAGATTATCTGTCATAGTGTACCAAGTCCAGGAGTATGGCAACAATACCTAACTACAAGACTACATACATTGAAATGGAATAAGTCTGATATTAGAAATATCTCGTTCAGAGACAAAAAGACAGGTTGGAAAACTTACTCATTTGTAATAGAAAATAAAGACGGTAACAGCTTTATCGAATTAAGTAGCAAGAATGCTTTTATGCGAGGATTTCTTGCAGACTTGTATACGCGTCCTTCTTGTCATGCCTGTCCTGCCAAACAGCTAAAAAGTGGTAGTGACATAACATTGGGTGATTTCTGGGGTATTGAATCTTTGATGCCTGAAATAGACGACGATAAGGGTGTTTCAGCAATCATTGTAAACTCAGACAAAGGAAAACAAGTTTTGCATAATATAAATGTTGAGTTGTATGAAGTTTCATATAATGAATTGACAACAAGAAATCCTGCATTGGTTAAATCTTTTCCAATAACTCCTAAACGCACCGAGTTTTTTAAGGAAGACGGATATACTTTTGAAGAGAAGGTGAAGAGATTAGCGAAGGAACCATTCTCAATGAAAACTTTAGCATATCGTATTGTACGGAAGGTAATTCCGAATATGGTTGTGGAACAGTTTAAACTGCTTCTTAGATAATAAGAAAGTAAGCAGTCAAATTAGGGCTTACCACTGAAGTTCATATCTTTGTGCTGAACAAAAATTTTAAAAATATGTACAGCAACGAAGATTCGGAACGCTTTTATTTCAAGTACTAAACAGAGTTTTTACCTCATGGTCAATCCCTTCAGTCATTTTGTCTGAGCAATAATGTGCTTACCCACAGCACACAACAACTCATTTCATTTTGGAAGTGATTTAGGTGCTCAAATGGCAGCTATAGTATCATTAGCACGGTGAAACTTCATGGCAGTTCAGTTTGGAACAACCTTGGTAAATTTTTAAAAAAAATCTTTGAGAGGTGCAGGGATTATCCTTCACTCTTACCCTCTTGTATCGGACTGGAGTAGTCCACAATGTTAATTTACAATCAATTTTTTACAAAGTCAATAAAGGTAGGCACTGAAAAGTGCCTGCTCTTTGGGGTATGCCCTAAATTGACTGCTAACAAGTTGTATGAATTTTAAAAAGAATGACATAGTACGTTTAAGGAATGAATATTTTGATAAGATAAAATCAAAATTATTTTTTCCTCAAAATATATTTTTCATAGATAAATTTCTAGATGATGGAAAGTCAGTGTTATTGAGAAATGTTGATATAACTGTCCCGTCTTCTGAGATACGTCCTGTAAAGATTGATGGCGAAGAGGATAGATTTATATATTATGATCCTGTGATAGCAGCTGATGTGGTACGCTCTGACGAGGCTATAAAATGCCGTCACGTAGACAGGAATGAGTATTATCTTCAGAAGATGAAGACTTGTTTTGATTCGAAAGGTAGGTCTTACTATGATATTCTAAATGAGGAGCATTTTGTATATGTACATGAACTACAGCATAGCAAACCTTTTATAAGTAGGGATCTAAGAATTAATTATAAGCTAACACCATTCATTAAGCCTCTGCCTTTTAAGATGAAGTTGGAAACAGGTGCAATGGTGATGACTTATAGAAAATATTTAGATACTCAGCATGAATGGGATAATTTTATAAAAGTCTACATCGAAAAAGAAATTTGTCAATCAAAGATGGTTGCCACATCTATATGTACTGAGAAAACAGCTTATGTACTGCTTTTCGAAAATGACAATCATTTTGATGCCAAATATGCAGAATTTTACATAAACTCATCAATAGGTAAACTATTCCTTCTAAACAAAACAACGAATGGAAAATTAAAAGGTAATGTAACTATTGCAAATCTTAGAAAGTTAGTAATACGGTGGGTGAATATATACAAAGAATGTTGCGTCTATCTTGAATGTTTAACTCAAGTTATATATGTGTATGAAAAAAGACTAGGAGAAAAAGAACTTGCTTTGACTGGTTTATTAAGTTTCCTTTCTCAAGTGCGTGATGCAATGGTTATGGAAATGATTATGCCAGACCTTTTCAAAAGAGCCAATTTCTCTATTTTGAAAAAGTGGAAGCAGGATACAGATGCAATAATGCTTGATTTCTATCTTGCAGAAGATGCTTCTGATAAACAAATCGAACTTATAGGGAAATTGATAAAAGCTATAGGTTCTACAAATGATGGTATCGCAAATGAAATGACAAAATACCGGATTTACATGTTGGAATTTATGCGGTTTGCAGAACAAAACAAAATGGATTTATGAGTTGGAGAATAAACCAAATTGAGATCAAGAATTTCAAGTTTTTCAAAAATACATTCACTTTAAATATTGATAGAAAAAACATTCTGCTTTATGGAGAAAATGGAGCAGGAAAAAGTTCTATTTATTGGAGTGTTTTTACTCATTTTCAGGCTTATGCTAAAGAACAAGCAGAAGCTCAGAAATATTTTACCGCAAATCATTCCCAGAATCTTAGGAACAGATTTGTAGGTGAAAGTGAAAGCTCTTACATTAAAATAAGTTTTCATGATGGTCATAGTGAAACTAAAGGCATAGTAGATTCAGATGTTGATTACTATCCTGCAAATGAAGAAACTTTACGATTTATGCGAGGTACCGCTATGTCGAGTGACTTCTTGAATTACAAGATACTATCTTCATTGTTTGACTTTAGAAATAGTGAGGCTAATCAGGTTTTTGATATATTCGAGAAAGAAATTCTTCCATATATTGATTTTGATGAACCCTACCAAAAAATAGACGACGAAACGCCGACCAATATATTGAATGCTGGTGAATGGTGGGGATACATCAAGAAAGTTATTAATACAGAAGGAGTTATTCCGCGCAATGAGAAGAAATATTCTAGCTTTAACCGTGGAACTACACAGTACAAAGTTTATCAAGGACTCATATATTCTTTTAACAGGTTACTTAGAAGTAAGTTACAAATTCTTGTTCTTCGAGCAAACGCCATAATAAAAGATGTATTTAATATTGAAGCAAAAATAGAATTGACGGTTGGGGATGCTATATTCAATAGGAATATTGGATATAGAAAATATAGTGCGACACTTGAATCCCCAAAGATATATCTGAAGGCTAGGATGACTTCGTCGCTATTGGTTAATGATGCGTTGATAGAACATCCGCGTTCTTTCTTTAATGAAGCGAAAATCACATGTATGGCGTTAGCCTTACGTTTGGCTATATTGGAAGATCATGCTACAACAGATGAATTTCCTTCTGTTCTTCTCATTGATGATTTGCTTATAAGTCTTGATATGCCATTTCGTAGAATGGTAATAAAACAGTTATTGACATATTCAAGTCGTTTTCAGACTTTCATATTTACTCATGACAGAGCATTTTTCCATTTGGTTATGAGTGAGATAAAACAACTTGAAAAGACTAATGATTGGACAACCTTTAATCTATATGTAAAGAAAGATGATACAGGTTGTCCTCAACCTGCTCTTGTCTTAGAGGATAGTTATATAGCAAGAGCAAAAGCTTATCTCCATATGTTGGAGATTTCTGCTTCTGTGAATGCGCTACGAAAGGCTGCCGAGAAGATTTTTAAGGACATTCTTTCTCAAAATGAAATCTTAAAAATAATCAGTGGACAAGGTTATTACAACCTAAGCAAGATGATAGAAATATTTAGAAATAAGTATGCTAAATTGTTAGGTTTGGAATCATTAGCTGCACATCTGCAAGATGACCGTAAACTTTTATTAAATCCTTTCTCTCATGACGATATTGAGACACCTTTTTATCGTATAGAGTTGGAGAAAACAATAGAAGAAATAGAGCAACTTGGTAGAATACACAAGAAGGTTATCGTAGACTATGAAAAGATAAGAACTGTTGAATACAAAATAAGAGTAACTAAGGATGGAACATCCAATGAAGTTACTATATTGTTTTTAGAACAGTTCAACTCTTTTGAGTACAATGGTGATATTTATTATAGCAATCCAAAACTCTTTGTACGCAAATCATATAATGAAAAACAGATACAATGTAAAGAATGGGGATTAAATAATCTTTTGGATAAGATGTGTCATTGTATCGGTTATAACGCTGAAACGAAACAGAAAATACAAGATTGCCTATATGATATGGGCGGGAATCTATTAATTTAAAGAGATTGAACAATGAAAATAGGAATACTAACTCAACCGCTTCATTCTAACTATGGAGGACTGCTGCAGAACTATGCTTTGCAACAGACACTTGTTAGAGCAGGACATGAGGTGGAGACTATAGATTGGGGAGGTGGCAGTGGACTTCATGAGACATTGTATAGGATAAAGATTCGGGTATTACACACGCTTTTCCCCAATAAATATCCGCAGTTAAAGTATAGACCAAACAAAAAAGAACGAGCAATAATTCAACGCAATACAAATCATTTTATCAATACATACATCAATCATACTGAAGCTATGCATTCGTATGAAGAATTTGTAAAGCAAGCTTCAAAAGGAAAATATGATGCTTATGTGGTTGGTAGCGATCAGTGTTGGCGACCTTGTTATAATGCTTTCCTTTCTTCTATGTTTCTTGACTTCGTGCAAGACAAACAAGTCAAACGTATAGCTTATGCAGCTTCCTTTGGAACAGACAAATGGGAGTTTACTCCACAACAGACAGCAGTTTGTGCTCTTTTAGCTAAGAAGTTTGACATGGTATCAGTCCGAGAAGATTCAGGAGTAAAGCTCTGTAAAGAACATCTTGGTGTTGATGCCGTGCACGTTCTTGACCCTACAATGCTTCTTACTAAAGAAGATTATATACAACTGATAGAAAAGGGAAAAGAGCCCAAATCTGATGGTACACTTTTCAACTATATCCTTGATCCAGATGCAAAGAAATCAGTGTTTATACAGAAAGTAGCAAAAGCTAAGGGACTAAAGGCTTTTCAAGTATTGCCAAAGTGCCAAGCAGAGATACGTACAAAAGAAGATGTAAAGAAGCGCATTGAGGATTGTGTATTCCCTGGTGTAACCACATGGCTTCGTGCTTTTATGGATACAGAAATGACTATTGTAGATAGCTTTCACGGTATGGTGTTCAGTATTATCTTTAATAAGCCATTTTGGGCTATCGGTAATGTAAGTCGAGGAATGAGTCGTTTCACCTCATTACTAAAGATGTTCCATCTTGAAGACAGACTCCTTGATGCAGACAATCTTGACGATGTGGATTTCTCAAAACCTATAAATTGGACTATGGTTAATGGGATATTGGAGGAGAAGAGAAGAGAGTGTAAAAGTTTGTTGCATAAGACTTTGTCATAATAAGAATTGGGATTGACTTATAAGTTTTATTTTTTGAGTTGATTACTTATCTTTTTTAGAATAGTATGACGAAACGGAAATACCAAATAATAATTCATACTTCACGTACAGATGGTGTGCATACAGAAAAAAATAATGTTGCATATCCTCAAATGTCAAAAGCTTCGGTTGGAGATACCATTAAGGTGTTTACTCAAAAAATAGAGATTCAAGCCGAGCGTAATGGTAAATTTGATATAGAGGACATCATTGAATATAAACAAAGCACTATTTATACACAGATTTATAAGTCTTTGTTATATTTGTTTTTGAAGAAAGGAAAAAGAGTTAATATTAGGTCTATAGACGTTAGGCGTATTGACTATTTTCAGCCACTACCGATAGACGCCAAACGACAACCATTAGTTGGTGATTTTTCTATAAGATTTGCAATACCAGAAGCGGTGTTAGATAATCTTTGGGAGGAAGGTGTCAAAGGTAATACAATGCGAGCTGCTGTTTCTCATTTTTTGGTAGCTTTATCTTCAAATGACAGATATATACGCTTCGAACGTTTGTGGAGAGCTTTTGAACAGATAGCGATGTGGAATTATTATCATGATGCGATGCCTAATAAGCCAAAGGAGTTTGAGGCATTAGTTAATATGCGTAATCATATTTGTTCCAATCCAATAGAATTGAGCAATACATTTGCTTATGTAGATACATTGGACAACACCAGAATAGAGTCACTCCATTGGCGCAAACTGATCCAAAATAATTATACGTGTGCGAATAAGGTAAGACAAGTCCGCGAGTTATACGACGATTTCTTTGATAAGAATAAAGATGAGCGTCTTGTTGGAGTATTCAAGAAGGCTTTGAAAATGCAGGAAAAAGAAATCAACAATCAGGGGCGAATGGTGGACTTTGAAACACTGATTTCTGATTATTCCAATAACCACATTAGAAACAATTCTCATGTACTCAGTTTGTTAGTTTGTAAGTATTGTTATTTCATGCGGAATAAGATGTTTCATGGCGAAGTGGCTGACTTTTCTTTTTGTTTTACCAATCATACTGAGGATGACGATATAACAGATTTCCTTAATGAACTTTTAGAAAGACTTGTAAACGAATTAATTTGTGAATATAATAAATTATAGAATATGCCAAAAGTAAGTATTATAGTCCCCATATATAAAGCGGAGAAATACCTAAATCGTTGCATTGACAGCATTCTTGCCCAAACATTTACAGATTGGGAATTGTTGTTAATTGATGATGGTTCTCCAGACAAGAGTGGTGATATTTGTGACGAGTATGCTAAAAAGGACACTCGCATACGAGTTTTTCATAAAAAGAATGGAGGAGTAAGTTCTGCTCGTAACTTGGGACTCGATAATGTTCAAGGAGAATACGTCACTTTTGTAGATAGTGATGATTGGATTGATATGGATAATATGGCTATTTGCATCCCATTAATGATAGCAAATGTATTGGATGTCTTGCAATATTCATTTAAGAGGGTTGATGACAAAAAGAAAGTTTTATACGTAAAAGAAGTAAATTCAAAAGTGTTGGATTTGCAGCACTATATTAGTAATGATAGTTTTTATTGCGTTTGTGGGGCATATATAAGAACTTCAATTATTAGTGAAAATAAAATACGTTTTGATGAGAATTTAAAACTCGCAGAAGATCAGATATTTATGATGACTGTGATGTCCAATTCCAATAGATTTCAGGCTATTAATTCAGTCTATTATAATTACTATTTTAATACAGAAAGTGCGACAAATAATGAAAAAGTACAGGATCTAATACAATCATCGTATTGCTGTATGGATTATAAGCTTAGGTATCCAGTATTTACTTATAGAATAGATGACTTAGTACTTTTTTTTGTCGAGAAATTGATTCTTAAATGTAGGTATAAAGATGTTTATAAAATAATGACAAAATTCAGACCAACATATTATCAACAGCGACCATGGCCATCTATTTGTATGGCTTATCTATCTTTTTATAATGTATGGTTGGGTGTACTTGTTGGTTGCCTATTGTATCCGTTATATTGCTCTTTTATGAGTATATCTTTAAAATTTAGAAGTTTCATTAATACTAACATAATATGCCGAAAGTAAGTGTAATAATACCCGTTTATGGAGTTGAAAAATATATAGAACGTTGTGCTCGCAGTTTGTTTGAGCAAACATTGGATGATATCGAATATATTTTTGTGGATGATTGTTCTCCAGACAAATCTATAGCTATTCTTGAAAATATCATTAAAGAATATCTACCACGCTTAAAAAAAGAGCATAAAAATGTACGTATTGAAAGATTGTCGAAAAATTGCGGTTTACCAAATGTACGTAGATATGGAATCAATCTGGCGACAGGTGATTATATAGCGCATTGCGACTCTGACGATTGGGTGGATGTACATATGTATGAGGAAATGTATAATAAAGCAATAGAGGAAGATGCAGATGTTGTGGTGTGTGATTTCTGTTCAACGGATTGTGAAAACGAGCAGTATTCTAAAGGGCTTATTTCTAAAGAAAGAGAAAATGTCATTGTGGATGTTCTTTTATGGAGAATAGCTGGTTGCTTATGGAATAAACTTGTTAGACGGAAAGAATATACAGACCATGATTTAAATTATCCTACTCATAATATGGGTGAAGATGCAGCCCTTATTGTGCAAATATTATGGAACGCAAAACGGATTTCTTACTTGCCTGAACCATTTTATTATTATTATATGAATCAGGCATCAATTACTAAATATGTCTCCGATGATAATAAAATTCGACAGCGTTTTCTGCAAGCAACTGCTAATGTAGAGATTATAGAGCAATTCCTCGTAGATAAAGCCACTGGAAAGATCAAGGATGCTTTGACAAAATATATTTTTGAGCAGAGTTATTTGATAGTTTCACTGGCTATGAAAAACAAAGAGGATCTTTCGATATGGAGGAGAAGTGTTGGTAAAATAAGGTCGCGTGTATATAAGTGTTCATATTTGTCGATTAAAAATAAACTGGTGTTTTACTTTCTTTTGTTTAAAAGTGTGATTTAATATTATGGTAACAATAGTGATACCTTGCTATAACGTAGCAAAATATATAAAAAGGTGTATAGACTCATTAGTTGGTCAGTCGTTTCAAAAGTTTAAAGTGATTCTTGTAGACGATAAGTCAACGGATGATACTTATCAATATCTGCTTCAATTGCAGGCAACTTCAGGGTTGGATATAATGGTTTTGCAGAACTCATGCAATAGTGGACCAGCTGTCAGTAGAAATAAGGGAATATTAGAGGCTGATACTAAATACATAACCTTTTGTGATAGTGATGATTGGTATGAACCAAATTTCTTGAAAACAATGGTTAGTTTGCTTGAGGATAATGCTGCAGATATGGCTTTTTGTGGATATAAGGTAGTTGATGAACACGGCAATTCCCAATCCCGTCCTGTCTATAATCGTTCGGGATTGATTAGTAGAGAAGAGGCTTTCTGCCTTGATGCCGATTCGCTTTGTATGCTTATGGTGAAGACTGACATTATGAAGGATACTCTTTTGCCGGATTTGCGCAATGGAGAGGATGTTGCTACTGTTCCACTTCTTATGGCTAAAGCAAATAGGTATGCAGCAACTGTGTCATGTCTATACAACTATTTTAGAAGATCGGATTCGGCATCGGAAAGACCAACAATGAAAGTAGTAGAATCGCTTGTGTGTTCGTATAGATATGTTCAAGAGAATTTTCCTGATGAATATATTAAAGAGAAAGAATTCTTAGGAATTAAGAACTTACTTTATTCTACCATCATTACGCTTTTTAGTTGTTCTAATGACAAGCGTACGGCAAAAGAATTATTGAATGAGTTTGAGACTATCTATCCAAATTGGAAAAACAATCCATATATAACTTCCTTACGAATATATAAGAAGGTGATATTACGTATGGTTTCGTTGAAACTTTTTGGTGTTGTTAGATTGGTCGCTATTCTACGAAATGTAATTTTTAGATAGATATGGTTAGAAAAATAAAAACATTAGTTGTTATTGATAATCTATACACTGGAGGTGTTGCAACATCACTTTATAATTATCTTTATTTTGCACATGAGTTAATGGATATTCATTTGCTGGTTTTTGATAAGGATAGTATTGATAAAACCAAGGTTCCAGATAATGTAGAGATTGTAACTCCTGATAAGGGACTTCATATATTGGGCAAAAATCATTCAAGAATCAAGCAAGAGTCATTTCTTATGATGATATATAGGTTGATAATGATATTTATTGCTCGTAATATAAATGGCATTGTATCTCGAATGATATTATGGCCATTTGTAAAAAGGCAGTCTGGTTATGATCTTGCAATAGCATATGCACAAGATGATAGTTATAAATCAATTTCTAAAGGGTGTATTGATTATATTATTAAGCGGGTTGTTGCTAAACATAAGTCTGTTATTGTCCATTGTGACTATAAAAACTTTGGAGGTTATGATCAAAGACAGATTAACATGTTCAAGAAACTAAATACGATAATTTGTGTCTCAGATTCATGTAGAAATAATTTTATAGAGTGCTTTCCTGAACTTCGAAATAAAACAATTGTTTGTGAGAATTTCACTAATGTTGATGCAATTCGTAAGTTGGCAGCAGAAGGTGTATCTTACCCAACAGAAACTGTGAATTTTGTTTCTGTATGTAGGTTGAGTGAGGTAAAAGGGTTATATAGAACAATTGAGGCTTTGGGTGAGTTGAGAGATAATGGTATTGTTAATTTTACATGGACAATAGTAGGTAATGGTCCAGAATATGAAAAATTAAATAGTATAATTAAGGAAAAACAACTAACTTCAAAAATAACACTAGTTGGCAACAAAGAAAATCCATATCCATACATTAAGCATGCTTCATATTTTGTATTACCTTCACTCCATGAAGCTGCCCCTATGGTTTATGGAGAAGCTGCAAGTTTGGGAGTGCCAGTACTTTCAACAGAAACATGCTCAGCAATTGAACTTGTACAGGAAAGAAAAATTGGGGTTGTTGTACCTAATAATTATGATGGCTTGTTGCAAGGGTTAAGGAAATTAATTATGAATCCGAATAGTATCCATATTAAGAATAATATGGATCTCAACAAGTTTGCTATGATACAATTGAAAAATTTTATTGAATCCATTAAAAACTGAAAAATGCATAAAAAAATATTTGCAGTATTATATGGCTTAATAGCATTAGTATGTTGTTGGGTGGCTTTTTCTTCTGGTTATACTATTTCATCTTTAGAAAAGGTTGGTTATTGTTCTACAATAATCTTATTTGCATATCTATATGTAGATTTTAAAATAAATAAGAAATTTACATATTCTGCACTTTTTGTCATAATATTATATTTGTTTCATTTTGGTCAGCTGGTTCTGTTGACTTTTTTTTCAGACTCTTATGAACATATACGAATATTATTATTGCTAGATACAAATCATGCTTTGTATGGCTTCAGAATAATGACAGCATCTTTGGCTGCATTGTGTTTTGGAATCTTATGGAAATCGGCAGGATATATAAATAGAAAAGGAAATGAAAAAAAATACAATGTTGATTGGATAAAAATATCAAAACGTATTATTTATGCGACCTTTTTTGTTAAGTTAGCTCTTGATGTAACTACATTATTTATTTCCTTAACAGCAGGTGGAGATGTGGCTAGATTGTTCGTAAATACATTTCCCAATGTATTGCTCTTTTATGGAAAGATTTCTCTATTAGGTTTTGCCATATTGCTCGTGTCTCTTAAATATCAGCCACAAAAACAGAAAAGACTTTTTTTCTTTATTATTGGTTATATATTAATAATGATGTTAAGTGGTATTCGAAGTGAGAATGTAGGATATCTTGCTATTTTCCTTTTTCTATACTTGCAAACGCGATTAAAGCGTTTGAAAGTTAGGCAATTCATATTGTATGGAGTTTATGTATTCTTTGGTTTGACGTTTATAGTAGCTGTTGGAGAGTTCCGTAGTTATACAAATAAGAGTTTTGAATCCTTTTCAGAATTGACAGATGAATTATTGACAAAACAAAATGTAGTGTTAGGATTGTTTGATACATGTGGTGATACTGGTTATACAGCACATGAAACTTTGAACGCTTATTTACCTAAGTTCGGTCCTTCATACGGAGATGCTTATTATAAGGGTGTAACTGCTGTTATACCTAATTTATTGCCGTCAATAATAGATCTTGGCGCAATTACAGAGTCGTCATCGTGCCCTATTAAATTGCAACGGTCTAATGTTTTAAATAAAAATTATCAGAATATTGGTGGTTCATTTTTAGCTGAACTGTATATGAATTTTGGTGTGTGTGGTGGAGTTGTAATGTGTTTTATATGGGGCTTATTCTTTGGATGGGTCGGAAAAAAATCAGCTGTTGCTTTTGAGCAAGATAATATATACCAACTAATTATTTTGATTCCTATAATGCTAGCCTCAATATATTGGGTTAGAAGTTATTTTGGAGGAGGTGTTCGAGAAGCCGTTTGGGATATCTTATTTGGTTTATTAATATTAAAAAAAATGTCTAGATATGCATAAGATTCTTACATGTATATGTTATGTGCTTTATATTACTATCGGAAAGCATTTGCCTACATTTCGTAATAGTTATAAAGATTTATTTGCGTTCATACGTTATAGTCTTGTTAGAGGATATGTTGAAGAATGTGGTAATAAGGTAAATGTTCAACCACATGCTACAATAGCAAGACGTGTTTGTATTGGAGATTTCTCAGGTATAGGACGCAATAGTCTTGTTTCTGGGGGGGTGAAAATAGGCAAGCATGTTATGATGGGGCCTGAAGTCTTTATCTATACGCAAAATCATGATTTTAGTAGAACAGATATAACGATGGATCAACAAGGGTGGTCTGAAGAGAAGCCCGTAGTTATCGAAGATGATGTTTGGATAGGGGCGCGAGTTACAATACTTCCTGGTGTAACTATAGGCAAAGGCAGTGTTATTGGTGCTTCTGCTGTTGTGACCAAATCTGTTCCTCCATATAGTGTGGTTGCAGGTAATCCTGCCATTGTTGTGAAATCAAGAAAATAAGAAATAAAATGGATAAGAAAAGAAAAAATTTTATACTCATTTCAAAAGATGCCTTGTGCAAGGATTATTTGCATATTTATGGCAAGAAGGCATATCAAGTAGCAACTCCTAATATTGATGAGCTTGTAGCAAAAGGAACTTTGTTTAATAACTATTATTGTGCGGCAGGTTCAACCGTAATGGCTTTTTATAGTATGTGTACGGGACAATTTGCTCATGAAACTGATTTCCAAATGTATGAAAGAATACATTTTCAATACAAAGGCGAAACAATTTTTACCAAGGCAAAGAAAATAGGATTTGACAAATGCCATATAGTGTGGGATGTAGATTGGGGATTTCTTCCAGAATACTTTGATTATTTCCGTAATGATGTTACAATACATAATATTGATGGGTTTAGAGAAAGAGTGAGTTTTCACAAAAAAATCGAAGGGGCTGTCAAAAATAATGACAAGATAGCAATGGATACTCTTGAAATGATAAGGCAAAAATTGCAGTCATTGCTTGAAACAGATGAAAGTGTGTTTATTTGGTTACATCTGCCGCATGTAGTAAGAGGACGAGCTGGATATGGGTCAGACATTGATATGTTTGACAAATATGTCGGTATGGTTAGAACTCTAGTTTCAGATGAATGTATTGCAATAACAGCAGACCATGGCAATTTAAATGGAAACCATGGTAAACTTGCATATGGTTTTGATGTTTATAACAAAGTGGCTAATATACCTTTGATATTGCCTCGTAAAAAAGGGTTATCAGTATACAATGGAAATGTTTCGTCTGTAGATTTATTTTCTCTTCTTTTTGAAAATGAGATTCCTCACCGAAACTTTGTTTATTGTGACTCTGCATATAGAGCCCAAAAGAGTCGTAAACTTGCCATTGTTTATAAGGATTATAAATATATATATACAAAAAAGAATGGTAATGAAGAATTGTATAATCTTACCCTTGATCCCGAAGAATCATTCTCATTGATGTCTGACAAATGGTTTGATGTAGATAGAAAAGTCTTTGTCAATATAAGCGAAGAATTGTATTTTCCGAGGATGGATGAACTTGCGAATATACGTAAGAAAATGCGCGAAGAGAGAAAACGTATTTGGCGTAATGGAACTTTTAAAGTAGTTGTTAAAAGTAATATAAAAGATAAATTACGCCCGATAAAAGATTGGTATATGAGACAAAAAAAAGATTGGTAAAAAAGTTTTATGAAAAAGGTTATAACATACGGAACATACGACCTACTGCATCAAGGTCATATAAACCTTCTGCGACGTGCCAAAGAACTTGGTGATTATCTGATTGTTGGTGTAACAAGTGATAGTTTCGATCGCGGACGTGGTAAACTTAATGTGCGTAATAATGTGTTGGAACGTGTTGAGGCTGTCAAACGTACAGGCTATGCAGATGAAATAATCATAGAAGACTATTTAGGGCAAAAGATTGATGACATACAGAAGTATGATGTTGACATTTTCGCAATAGGTTCTGATTGGGAAGGAAAATTCGATTATTTGAATGAATATTGCAAGGTGATTTACTTGCCACGTACTGAAGGAGTTTCATCAACCATGCTTCGGGCAGAGAGTCAAGAGGTGTTTAGGATAGGTATTGTTGGAAGCGGACGTATTGCAAAACGTTTTGTGCCAGAGGCAAAAGTTGTAAGCGGAGTAGAGATTGTTTCTGTTTATAATACCAACAACATTGGAGCAGAGGATTTTGCAAAATCATTTGAAATTAATGCATATTCAGATTGTTACGAGGATTTCTTGAAATCTGTAGATGCTGTATATGTAGCATCGCCACATTTGACACATTACGATTATACAAGGCGTGCTTTGCTTGCGGGTAAACACGTATTGTGTGAAATACCATTTACTCTTTCTTCAGCACAAGCGAAAGAACTATATGATATAGCAGACAAAAAAGGCTTAGTTTTGCTTGAGGCAAGCAAAACAGCCTTTTGTCCGTCATTCAATCATTTAGTAACTCTTGTGAAAAGTGGAATTATAGGAGACGTGATGGACATAAAAGCATCTTTGTCAAAAATGGTATCAGCTCCAACGCGCGAGTTAAGTGCTGATGAGGCTGGAGGGGCAATGAACGAGCATGCTTCGTTGAATCTAATGGCAATAATCAGATTGTTGGGCAAGGATGTCAAAAAAGTAAATTTCTATTCCAAAATAGAGGATGGTGTGGATGTATATACCAAAGTAAACATGGAATATGGCCATGCCACTTCATCAGCAACATTAGGAATAGGAGTAAAGACAGAAGGTAATCTAGTTGTGTCTGGTACAAAAGGCTATATATATGTACCAGCTCCATGGTGGTTGACGGACTATTTTGAGATAAGATACGAAGACCAACGAAAGAACAAGAAGTATTTTTATAGTTACGATGGCGACGGGCTGCGATACGAAATTCAAGAGTTTGTTTCTATGATAGTCAATGGTCGTAAGAGTAGTTATAAACTCCGTAGAAGCGAAAGTATTGCAATAGCAAACATTATAGAAAAGTTTAACAAAAAAGAAAAATTGACGATATTATGAAATATGCAGTTGTAACTGGTGGTACGTCAGGTATGGGACTTGGCGTTGCCAAAATGCTTTTAAGTAAAGGCTATTATGTGTTTGCCACATACGTTGGCGCGGACTTTACTGAAAATATAGAAAACTTTGAGGCAATAAAGACCGACCAAACCAAACGTAAGGAAGTTTATCGTTTTATCAATTACGTTAAAAGCAAAACAGATCACTTAGATTGTCTTCATTGTAATGCAGGAATGTCTATTCGTAAATCATTTACAGAGTATACGGATAAAGATTGGGATGCTATGATGGAGGTCGCAGTAAACTCTCATTATATTATGTGCAGAGAGTTTTTCCCTATTATTCCAAACGGAAGCCGCATATTGTTTACAGGTTCACAAATGGGCATTAATCCTCATGCTACAGTATTGGCTTATGGTGTAACAAAATCTGCAGTTCATGCTTTATGCAAGAATTTAGTGAAGGAATTTGAGGGAACAGGCACAACTGTAAATGCTATTGTTCCTGGTTTTGTAGAAACACCATGGCAAAAGGAGAAGCCAGAAGAGATAAAACAGAATATTTACAAGAAAACTGCTATTCATCGTTTTGCAACGATAGATGAAATTGTTGATGCATTCCGTTTTTGTATAGACAATTCGTTTGTCAATGGAAGTCTGATAGAGGTGAATGGTGGATATAACTATAAATAATAAATATGAAAGTAACATTTGTAATTATTGCGTTAAATGCAGAGCCTGTACTTAAAAGATCTTTGGAATGTCTTAAAGCACAAAATTATCCTCACAAAAATATTGAGGTTGTGTTGATTGATGGAATATCAACAGATAGGACTAAGGCTATTATGCTAGATTTTCAGCAGGAAGAAACATCATTTGCTCGCGTAGTCGTTAAAAACAATTCCGGAAAATGGCTTGCTTGTGGTTGGAATATTGCCCTTAAAGAAGCAACGGGAGAAATCATTATTCGTGTTGATGCTCATACAGAATTTCCTTGTGATTTTATCAGTAAAAATGTTGAATGTATCGAAAGTGGAGAATCAATATGTGGAGGAAAGGTTATTAGTAAACTTGAGAATAATTCACAAATGAATCATGTCATGCTTGAAGCTGAAAATTCAATGTTTGGAGGAGGGTTTACTTTTTTTCGCAGAGGGGAAATTTGTAAATATACGAATACATTAGCTTTTGCAGCCTATAAGAAGGAGTGTTTTGATACTGTTGGCTTATATAATGAACGCTTGAAGCGTACAGAAGATAATGAGATTCATTATCGTATGCATAAAGCAGGATATAAATTTTATTTTAATCCGAATATATATTCGTATCGTTATTGTAGAAATTCGTTTTTTAAATTACTGCAGCAGAAATATCTTAATGGCTATTGGGTAGGACTTACTATGGGAGTCCAACCAAGAGCATTCTCAATTTTTTATTTTGTTCCATTACTTTTTGTTATGGGACTCATTTTTTTTATCGTATTGGCTTTTTTCTATTTTTGGCCTTTAGTTATATATCTTTTTATGTATGTGTTGGTGCTGCTTGCATCATTGGCTTTGGCTATTGTTAAATCCAAATTTTATATGGCACTTTTACTTTTGCCTTTTATTTTGTTTTCTCTACATATTGCATACGGATTCGGTACGATAAATGGTTTGATATGTATTTCTAAGTGGTTAAAGAATGGACAAAGTTCAAAAGATGTTGTTCAGAATAGTTAGTTCTGAACTGTGTGAAGACATAGATTCCTATAAGAAGTTTGTTGGAATTAAGGGGGATGAATGGGAAAAAATTCTTGAAATTGCTCAAAGGCAAGGATTATTGTGTTTGTGTATAGATGCTCTTGATAGAATTTCTAAATCAACTTGTGTCAGAATTCCAATATTATTAGATAAAATTGCTTTACTTTTTACTGTTGAACGTAATTATGTCATTCATTATGAGGTATTAAGAAGTTTTCTTAATCTTATGAAAGATAATAGTATTGATGTTCTCTTGCTGAAAGGTCACGAGCTAAGTAAATATTATCCAGTCCCGTCGCATAGACCTTGTGGTGATATAGATGTGTACTTAATGGGTGATTATGAGAAAGGGAATGATGTTGTTCGTCAGTTGGGCATAGTCATCGAACATGAAGATGAGAAACATTGTTCTTTTGTGTTTGATGGTGTTGTCGTTGAAAATCATAAGACACTTTTAGCCATCAATCAGTATGCTGCTGATAGGACTTCAGAGGAGCAGATAATGAAAAGTAAGGAGAATCTGGATTTTCAACCAGAAGGCTATTACACTTTAAAACCTTTGGATAATTATATTTTTCTTCTTCGGCATCTTGCAAGGCATTTTGGAAGTGAAGAAGGATATAATTCCCGTCAATTGCTTGATATTGTGTTGTTCCTTTCAAAGAATAAGCGGAGGATTGATAAGCATAAACTGAGGCAATTTCTTAAGGAGTCACGAATGTTGAAAACTAATGACCTTTTTCTTTCTTTAGGATCCCGTTTGTTTGGCATTGATTTGTCAGAGTTTGTTTTCAATGGTGTAGATGAAAAGTATCAGCAGTTGGCTTTGCTTGATCTGTTGGAGGCTAAAGACGCAAAACGTCGAGATAAGGATGGAGTATGGGCAAAATGGAAGGAGTTGTTTGCTATTCGATGGAAATTTAAGGTGTTGCCGGAATCATTCTTCGAACGTTTGATTTTGGGATTGAAAAATTCTATCAAACATGGCATTTAAATTTCGATGTTGACGATAAAACATTTTGAAGAAGTAAAACAATTTTGATTCTAATATTCATGGATATACAAATATGTGGCACACTATAGCATGATTGGCTATGTGTGGCAGTTTGTATATGGCTTTTTAAGAAGAAAGGAATAATTTATTTTTTGATATGCTGTATGGGTTATGATGCTCATACGGCAGCATTTTGTAGTCTATTTATTCAACCTGTTTTATGGTGCAAGTTTTCTTCGAAAAGTAGGCTTGCTTCGCAATATACGACTTGCGATATGCATGTCCTGTGAAAACGGCTATTCGCCTAGGTGCAATCTCACCCATAACAGGGTGACCCGTTTGATGATGACGTAACATATAACCAGACATGAGAAGAGAAACAAGTTCCCTTCACATACCTGGCTACCTTCTCTCACCCCTAACGGGGTAGGGTGTTCAAAATCCATGATTTTTTTCTGCTCTATTTTGAAGCTATTCTACCATCATATTCTGCAATAATATGCACGGGCTGAATTATCGTGTAGGCGTGCATTATTGCTTGCAAAACCATGCAGAAAAACGTGGTTTGTAAAATGCTGAAAATCAGTTATATAGATTGCAAGAATGAATTTTTCCAAACAAATAAATCGTTGATTTTTGATTTTTTCCAAACATATAATTTAATCAATTAATATTTATATCATATTATGACAATGAAATTGCGTAATGTGCCTTTTTCTCCGCCTGATATGACGGAAGCTGAGGCTGCAGAAGTGCGTGATGCCATTTTGTCTGGCTGGATAACAACTGGACCGCGTACAAAGAGGTTGGAAAAAGAAGTAGCTGAGTTTGTTGGCGTAGACAAGGCTGTGTGTTTGAACTCGCAAACGGCTTGTGGCGAAATGGCTTTGCGCTTGTTGGGTGTGGATGAAGGCGACGAGGTTATAGTGCCTGCTTATACTTACACAGCAAGTGCTTCGATTGTGGAACACGTGGGGGCTACGCTTGTTTTTGTTGATGTACAGAAGGATTGCCTTGAAATGGATTATGAGGCTGTTGAGACTGCTATCTCTCCAAAAACAAAGGCTATTATACCTGTTGACTTGGCTGGTATTCCTTGTGACTACGATCGTTTGTTTGCGATTGTTGAGCGTAAGAAGAATCTCTTTACCCCGAAAACGGATTTGCAGAAGATGATTGGACGTGTCGCTATTTGTTGTGATGCGGCTCATGCTTTTGGGGCTTCGCGTAAGGGGAAGATGGTAGGTGCTATTGCTGACTTTTCTTCTTTCTCTTTCCATGCGGTAAAGAATTTTACTACTGCTGAAGGTGGCGCTTTGACATGGAATTTGCCTTTTGGTAAAGAAAAGGTGATGAAGGACTTGGATAAGTGTGACGAGAATGCTTTTAGTGGTGTACCTGAGATTGAGGGTGAGACATGGAATGAGAATCTGTATAGAAAGGCGCAGTTGCTGAGTCTGCATGGTCAGAATAAGGATGCTTTGGCTAAGACGAAGTTGGGTGCTTGGGAGTATGATATTATCGGCACTTGGTATAAGTGTAACATGACGGACGTGGTGGCTGCTATCGGACTGGTACAGATGCAGCGTTATCAGGGTATGTTGGAGCGTAGACGCAAGATGATTGCACGTTATGATGAGGCCTTGAAACCTTTGAATGTGGCTGTGCTGAATCATTATGATGAGGAGCATATTTCATCTGGTCACTTGTATTTGGTGCGTCTGTTGGGTAGAACACGCGAGGAGACGAATCGAGTGATAGAAAAGATGGCAGAGCGTGGAATTGCTACCAACGTTCACTACAAACCGCTGCCTATGATGACTGCCTATAAGAAGTTGGGGTTTGACATCAAGGATTTTCCTAATGCATTCCACATGTTTGAGAATGAGATTACTCTGCCTTTGAACACGAAGATGACGGATGAGGACTTGGAATATGTAATTGAGAATTTTGTAGAGATTGTATCTGAACTTTAATCTTTAATTATCATAGACCTGGAGGTGAAGACAATATCTTTATCTTCAGGTTTTTCTTACCCTAAAAGTATGAAAAGATTATTTGACATAGTTGCTTCTGGTTGTGGATTAATTGTTTTAAGTCCAGTATTTCTAATATTGGCTATTTGGATCAAATTTGATTCTAAAGGTCCCGTGTTTTATAGACAAGTGCGTGTGGGACGTGGAAACAAGGATTTCCGAATATTCAAGTTTCGTTCTATGCGTGTAGGAGCAGACAAGGGGTCGTTAGTAACCATTGGGGGCCGTGATCCTCGTGTTACACGTTCTGGATATTATATCCGTAAATATAAATTTGATGAACTCCCCCAACTTATAAACGTATTTATTGGAGATATGAGTTTGGTTGGTCCTCGCCCTGAGGTGCGTCATTATGTGAATTACTGGACACCCGAACAGATGCACGTATTAGATGTTCGTCCTGGTATTACTGACCCAGCAAGTATTAAGTTTAGAAACGAAAATGAGTTGATGGAAAAGGCAGAGGATCCTGAGGATTATTATATTCATGTGATTATGCAGGAGAAGATAAAATTATACTTGGAGTATGTGAAGAACAGCTCGTTTTGGTATGATATCAAACTTATATTCCAAACATTTAAGGTTATTGTCACAGAACGATGAGAAGATTACTTTATGCCGTTTGGCAATTCTGCAAATATTTATTTGTGCCAAGAAAGGCGCATCACCTACCAAATGATTAATGACAATGGAATTTGATAAAGACTTTTTAGGTAAGCTCTTTGAACAAGCCACAATGAATCCAAGATTGCGTCAATGTTTCGATCTGCGTACATCTTCGGATGATAATAGTCAGCGTATGCTGAATGCATTGCTTTCTGGTACGGTTGTACCTATTCATCGTCATGAAGACACAACAGAGTCGGTAATCTGTCTATGTGGCAAGTTAGATGTAGTGATATATGAGGAGGTTGTGATATACGAGAAGTCTTCATCCTACGCTATGCCTATGGGTATGGATGCGCAAGATGTAACACGAAAAGTAGAGTATCGCGAGGTACAACGCATTCATCTTTGTCCAGCAGAGGAAAAGTATGGATGCCAGATACCAAAAGGGGCATGGCACACGGTGGAAGTGATAGAGCCGAGCGTGATATTCGAGGCTAAGGATGGGGCGTATAAAGGATAAAGAATGCATTGCCTCATGACGTACTAATCCGCTATCGGACCTATTGGTCAGAGGCCATAGATAGTCGTAAATACGTAGTGGAGAGTGACCTTCCGCAGGAAGAATGGTACACGGACTGTTGTAACTATGCAGCCAGTGAGACAGATGAAGAACGATATATGCATGCCAAGTGTATGGCAGAAACACTTGGACATATGCTGCAAGACATCAAGAATAAATATCCCAACAAGTATCCTGCTGTCATGCGCACGGTGAAGTCATGGAAGAACTACAGTTTTATCGGTTTCACTCCTACCATGCGTGAAGAAATCGACAAGGCTTGGATAGAACCGAATACGTAGAATGATGGTAAAAAGGCTGCTATGGCATTTGTTCCATTGTTTGAAGTCTTTATGAAGCATGGAAAGAGATAGAGGACATGGAGAGTTGTACAGACTATGGCATTCCAAGAAGAGAACTGCCATTTTAGATTATTTCGATTATCTAATTACATTATGCGGAAAATAAAGTTTATATAAAGGACGGGAATTATATCCGTATTGGTGACAATATGCATGGGATATATAAGACCTACGATGATATGCGTTTTAACTGGCAGTTAGTCAGTCAGACAGAAGGTGACATAACAAAGTACTACCTGCTGAACAATAAAAATGAAGCCATTGAATACGTAGGACGAAAAGACCCATGGTCACCACTGACAGTAGGCACCAAGGAGCAGTATCTCTATATGGATAATGCGCAAGGCTCGATGCAAGAAATGAAAACCTATGGAAGAGAATATATTACTGGGGAAAAACGCAAACAGCAGAGCAACAGCATTTATAAAACCATCAATGGAGAAGAATACCTTGTGACATACGCCTATTACGCTGTCAACAAGAACAGAGGAAAGGAATACAACTGCAAGGACGCATACGTCTGTGAGCATTATCTGACAGGAGAGTATGCCATCAGCAATAATGACCACCATATCATCTTGGAAGGACTGAAGAGCGTAAAACTCTCAGATGACAATATAGCAGAGGTCGTGTTCGTAGGAGAAGACAAAACCACGTGGGTAAATCTGTACACCATGCAGGAATTTGATGAGCGTCCAGTGGTAGAGCATATGGGATTTATGGACGTGCTGAGAGTTGGCTATAACTATTATTTCTATAAAAACAGAGATATGGCAGGCATACCGATGCATCATCGGGAATGCGTGGCAAATGACAGGATATTCCAATTCTTAGGCCTGTACATGATACTAAGAGACCAACCCAATAAAGTCTACTACATATCTGGAGAGCGTCGAGGAAAGGATCAGTGGTATCTGATACTGATAGACATCACCAATGCCAATTCAAAGACTCGAAAAGAAATACCCTCGATGTGGTTGCCGAGACGAAGTTGACATGAAGGAAATACGACTTTATGACTACCAGAAAGAAATGCTGGGGAAGATTGACACGGCGTTCAAGTCGTGTCAGTCCGTGATGGTGCAGATGCCGACAGGTACGGGAAAAACTGTGCTACTGACCGAAGTAGTGAAAAACGAAAAGGGAAGAGTGAAAAATCCATGTGTGTGGATTGTAGTGCATCGGCGTGAATTGGTAGAACAGATAAGAGAAACGCTTGAAACCATGACGAGTAGCTTCTCTACTTCTGACACCACCACTTCTCTTTTATTGGATGATTCTCGCATAAAAGTAATGTCGATACAATGGCTGTCGAGACATTATCAAGAAATGGAGGAAATGCCATCATTGATAGTAATCGATGAGGCACATCATGCCGTGGCGAAGACCTACAAGGAGGTGATGGATGCTTATCCTGAGGCAAAGAAACTGGGACTGACAGCCACGCCCTGCCGACTGACCAGACGAGGCTTCACCGATTTGTTTGACGTGCTGCTGCAGTCGTGGTCAGCAAAGAAGTTTATTGCCGATGGTTGGCTATCGCTGTACGACTATATGTCCATCAGAGAGGACAGCGAGGACTGGCGCTTGGTGAATTCGCTGAAGAAACGAGGTGCAGACGGAGACTTCTCGCTGAGAGAGATGAGCGAGAAGCTGAATGTGCAGCCAAGCATCGAGAGGCTTTGCGATACGGTGAGGAGATATGCAGCAAACAAGAAAGGCATCACTTACGCCATAGATATAGCTCATGCGGAACATATAGCAGAAGCGTACAGACAGCATGGCATAAATGCAGTGGCGATAAGCAGCAAGACACCGCTTGAAGAAAGAAAGGCAATCATTGAAAAGTTTAAGGAAACAAGTGTAGGAGATTATTATAGTAAGCCTTGCAATGTCTCTTTGAAACAGAAAGCCAACATACAAGTGTTGGTGAACGTTGATTTGTTCGGAGAGGGCTTTGACTGTCCTGATGTAGAGTTTATCCAGTTGGCGAGACCTACACTGTCGTTGGCAAAGTACTTGCAGCAAGTAGGACGTGGCATGCGTGTGTTTGAGGGTAAGAAGTATTGCTTGATATTGGACAATGTCGGGCTGTACCGTTTGTTTGGACT
>OBII01000172.1_pt1 | contig 30007 bp, 25 predicted proteins | sample 2433771 | NCBI WGS metagenome assembly OBII01 (sample SAMEA2452127, study PRJEB22498) | human gut metagenome | biome: human feces; feature: human gut; material: feces | place: Australia | collected 2012
AGATGTACACCGTGAAGGAGACAAACCTCATGCCTGGCAAGCAGTCAGACTTGGAGTGCAACGGCAAGCAGTACAGTGGCGACTATCTGATGAAGATTGGTCTAAACGTCTTCACAGCGCAGGATGGCACAAGCCATGTATTGGTGCTGGAGTAATAAGATAATGTAGTAGTGATAATGTAGTAGTAATAATGTAATACCCATTGGCGGAATTAATTTAGTGCATACTTAATTCTGCCAATGGGCTTGTCGTTAATGAAGTTTACGTATTGCAGATAAGCAAAATAATTACTCTCAACAAAAAAATAGGGTTGCACCATGGCGCAACCCTATTTTTTATACAATAACCTACCACACTTTTAGGTATTTTACTTTAAAGCTACTTCTTCTTTATCTCATACCCAATCTTCTTGAAAGCCTCAACATAGTCGTCGTATTTTGCTTTCTTAGAGTCGAAGACAATAGTAACTTTTTAATTTTCTACAGAGGTATCTATTTTCTTTGTGCCCTTTACGAAGCGAATGTTGCTCTTAATTTTCTTCTCACAGTTCTGGCAGTGCATCTGCGGCTGAGTGGTTACTACCAATGTGTCGGCTGATGTCTTGGCAAAAGTGTTGCCGGCAACTACAAGCATAAATGCTACTAAAAAATTCTTCTTCATATTATCCTTATATTAATAATGTATGTATTATAACTTCTCTAATTTGAATCTAATGCCTACGTAAGCCATTGCTCCAGTGATAGGTCCCCACACCTGAGTAGCATCGAAGGCGGCACTCCATGGATGATGAGAATGGAGCACGGGATTGTCTATCTTATAGTTGGTGAGATTCTCGCCACCTAAGTAAAGACTGAAGTTGTGGAACTCTCGTGTAACTTGCGCCTGCAGCTGGAAATAGGCAGGATAGCGGCTTTGGTCGTAAAGCTCGCCACCACCATTTAGCTGACCAGTCACGTCGAACTGCCAAAGTTCGAGCGGCGTCTTATACGAGAGAGTGAGCAAACCTTTGTAGCGGGATGTGAGAGGCTTCTGGCGCAGCACACCATCATAAGTACACTTAACATCGTTCAGACGAAAGGCTGCTGTGGCAGACATACCACTAAACAAAGCGTATGTGGCATCCACTTGGAAAGTGTGGCTATAGCTCTTGCCATTCAGATTCTCAAACGAGAGTGTGTGAGCGCCTTTGGCTCCGTCGAAGTTCATTACCATCTGATGTTTGAAGTCGGTATAGTAATACTCCGCATTCAGCTCAAGATTCTTGCCGAATAGAGGAATATTGAAGGCTAAAGAAGCTCCCATATTCCATGCTTCCTCCTGTTTAAGGTCAGAATCGATGATAATCTGTCTGCCGCTTGCCAATAGCGACACATTCTCTGCCAAGGCATGTGGCGAACGGTAGCCCTTGCCTATCGAAGTGCGTAGCGTGACAACATTGGATGGAGAGTACTTGATGTGCAGACGTGGCGTGAGGAAACTACCGTAAATACTTGAATGATCCCAACGCACACCAGGCATTACAATAAGTTTCTCGCCCAACTTGTATGTATACTGAGCGTAGAGACCAGGAGTGGTTTCCTTTGTCACCTTGCTTTCTGCTGTAGGCAATGCTCCCAATGGATTGAAGCGTTCGTCATAATAGTCGTGGTTGAGCGACGCACCCACACTAACATTATGATTCTCCGTAATATCAGTTTCAAACATCAGTTGAGCATAACCATTCTTCTGAGTGACATCATATTGGGTAGTTCCAAACATGTTGTCAGTATCATGCCATGAGCCATGCAGCATCAAGGCTATTGACGTGTTATGGTCGGCATTCAGCGTAAAACCGTTTTTCCATTGCATCTCATAGCGGTTGGTCTTTACTAAGGTGGAATAGAGAAGTTCCGAAGAAGCATCGTTGGCATGCTTACGGCTTTGTCCGCCTTCGCGCTCATCATGCAAGCCACGCAACATCAACTGACTAATCCATCGTGGCGACACATATGCCCAACGATGCATCAAGTTATACTGTCGCAATTTGGGCATATCCATAAAGCCGTCGCCATTGCCATCATGATCCATCTGTCGGTTCTCGAAGTGAAGAAGGGTTGCTGTAGAAAGACGGTCGTTGAGATGTATGCTTCCGTCAAGGTTTACCTCCGTCTTCAACTCGCTATCCTGATAAACATTAGCACGCACACCATCTGTGCCTTGTGGCTTAAGAAACTCTATGTTTATCTGACCCGTAGTGCTCTCATATCCGTTCTTGACGCTCGACGCTCCTTTGCTCACCTGTATCGACTGCATCCAAGGTCCAGGCACATAGCCCAAGCTATATGGCAAGGATGCACCACGCAGATTTGGGATATTCTCCGTGAGCATCTGCACATAAGTGCCACTAAGTCCAAGCAGTTTTATCTGCTTCGCACCAGTGGCAGCATCGCTGTAGCTCACGTCGACCGAAGGATTAGCAGTAAACGACTCGCCAAGGTTGCAGCAAGCAGCACGTACCAGTTGTCCTTGCCCTATTATGTCGGCATTATCAACACGGTATTTCAACTTAATGCCATTAGTGGCTCTCACAACCACATTCTTCAATTCGTGTGTACTGGCTATGCTATCTGTCTGCGCAACCATTTGCTGTGACACAAACGTATATCCCAATAAACCAATCAATAATTTTCTCATGTACTTAACCTTTATAACAATCTTTTAACCTTATCACAATGCATCCAGGGGTGTTCTGCCAGGTTTCTCAAGTTCACGAAATTCCTTTGGAGTCATACCCGTGACTTGCTTGAACTGCGATGAGAGATGTGCCGGCGAGCTATAACCAAGTCTATATGCAATCTCACTTGTGGAAAGCTGACTATAGCATAGTAGTTCCTTGACATATTCTATGCGATGCAGAATTGAGAACCGCTCAATGGTAATGCCTCGCACTTCAGAGAAGAGCTTACTCATGGTGCTATAGTCCTTGTTGAGATGGCGCGACAGATAATCGGACAGTTTAGGACGCTCCACAGGCATTCTTACCCATTGCTGCACGGCAATGCGTAGCTGTTCCACCAACAGCGAGCGTGGGTCGTCAAGCAACTCAAAGCCTATGTCGTGCAACTTCCTTGCAAGAGAAAGACGTTGTTCGTCTGTAAGTTCTTCCTCTATCTCAGCATCGCCCAAACTTATTGAATTCACCGTCAGACCTTCCGACACCAGGATATCCTTCACCGCAGAGATGCAGCGCGGACAAACCATGTTCTTTATCAATAGCTTCATCGGCATATCTTTTTTTATTATGGTGCAAAGTTATAGATTTTCAATAAATTATTTATATAAAATTAGGGAGAATGCTTACATTTTTATGGTATCAGAAAAAATGTTGATAACATTCAACAGCAAGCAATATATAACGATTCTATACGTTTACAGCAACTATAACATAAGAACTTTCCCGCATCCACAAAGCGAAGGCTGCAGAAAATAATAGAGATGTAGAATTTAATGTATAAAAGATGGTGGTGGTTCCAGCTTTTTTATATAATTTTGCCAACCGTTTAGGATGGCAAAATATATTTAGAATATGGAAAATATAGAAGTGATGGTGGTTCTCTTCATCATCGTAGTGCTTGGCTATGCCATGTGCAAATTGGGATATATGGGCGACAAGTTCGACCAGAAACTATCATCTATAGTTATAGACATTACTTGTCCTGCATTGATACTCTCATCGGTAATGGGCACAGAACTCCCAGACCGCAGTCTTATTCTACCACTATTAGGAGTAGGCTTTCTCACCTATATCCTATTGCTCGTATTCGGTTTTTGGGTACCTCGCTTTATCAGCAAGAACCACGACGATCAAGGCATGATAGGTTTTACATTGATGTTTGCTAATGTAGGCTTCATAGGCTACCCTATCGTCTCTTCCATATTCGGTCCAAAAGCCATTTTCTATGCTGCTCTCTTGAATACTCCTAACACATTCTTTATATTTACAGCAGGAGTAATGCTTGTTAAGGGCGAATATAGTCTTAAAAGTCTAAACCCAAAGTTGCTTTTCTCGCCAGCGATGATAGCAGCCTTCATTGCCGCCATACTCGTTGCTTGTGGCGTACACACTCCGGACATTATAGCTCGTCCTATCACCATAGTTGGCAACATAACTGTTCCTGCCGCTCTGATGATTATCGGCTCTTCTATGGCACGCCTTCCACTACGCGAAATAGTGGGCAGTCCAAAAGTTTATGTAACATCATTTTTGCGTCTCATCGTCGTACCGCTATCTGTTTATTATCTGTTCAAAGTTTGTGGAGTTAGCAACATTGTCAACAACATAAACACCGTAGTGATAGCCATGCCTGCAGCCTCTTTTGGTACAATGTTTTGCATGAAGTATGGGCGCAACCCTTCTCTCATCACCGAGATAACCTTCATCACCACAGTAGGCTCCATCCTCACAATTCCTCTGATAACGATGTTGTTTCAATAACAGCTTCTACTATGTAAATTGGCTATAAATGCAAAATAAAGTATATTGATAGTTAGGTATTTTAAATAAGAAATTAAAGCGAGGGCTTATATTAAGTTGTATGCAGACTGCCCAACGAACTCCTTTATTTGTGGGAGAAGCGATATTGCTTTTTCCACGCCAGCCTCATAAACTCTCCTCATTTTGTTCTCATTCAAACTAAGCCTACCTATATTAAGATTTTCGTCTGGACAAATAAGAAATGTATCGCCCTTTTCCAGTTCCGAGTGCACATAATCCAGTTCGTCGTTGTACATAATATGTCGTTTAGACATCAATTCTGCAACCTTAGGATAACCACTTAGAAACATCTTCATAGCAAGTCCGACATGTGATTTTTTCTTCTTATAGTCAGCCGGCTGTGTAAGAACTACCACATTCCTTCTATACCCTTTTTCTTGAATAAACTTTAATGGAATGCTATCTGTAATTCCTCCATCAAGGTAATGATGCCCATCAATCTCTACAGGTCGCGCAAATACAGGCATAGAGGCAGAAGCCTGCATCCATCTTAATCCGATTCCGTCAGCATCTTCTATCTCGCAATAAACAGGACAGCCTTCTTCTATATCTGTACAAACGGCATAAAACCTCATAGGATTATTTTTGTATGCACAAAAATCTAATGGATCGTACACATGTGGAAGTAAGTTATAGGAGAACTGTTCATTAACAAAATTGCCTGTTCTAAACAACGACCTCCAACTCATATAGTTTGGATTATCCTTATATTTTATATTGTAACGCAAAGCTCTTCCTGGTTGGTTTGATTTGTAATTACAGCCAAACAACACTCCTGCAGAAACGCCAACTGCCGCATCAAACTTGATGTCATTCTTCATAAACACATCAAGTATTCCATTTGTGAACATTCCTCTTAAGCCTCCTCCTTCAAGAACAAGGCCATTTGAAGATTGTAAAGTGCTTGATATGGTATTCTTTTCCTTTGTCATTTTGCCAGAGAAAACTATAATATTTTCTAAGTTACTCGATTTTGTGGTAAAATTAGCAATAGAAATTCTATCAACAATAATGTAAGCATGCAATAAATGTTAAAAAATCAGTCTTGTTCCATTAAGTTCCACTTCTTGCGAAAAAAAGATATGTAAACCCCACCAACCAGTCATTTGGAAAGTCCAAAATAAGGTTGGTGGGTACAACAAGGTTAGTTTATACAAAAGGTATGAATTAGCAATTAAAAGGTATGAATTATCAATAATACATTTCTTGATATAAAGTCACAGCCTCTATATTTCCGTTGTCGCCATGCAATGACACTTTGTCCTCACGCTCTAACCATCCAAGCGAGAGTAATAGCTGAGACTCAGTGAGGTCTGTGACTTTCAACAATTCCTCGAAGGTTATCCTTCCGTTTCTTGCTGCTATTGTCTGCCAGACAATACCAGCATTTTTTCCAATTTCATGTCTCATAATTCAGTGTTTTTTAAAGTTATTTATCTTGATATATTCTTATACGTGCATCGGCTGACGACAATCGTTTTACTATAGCTTTCAGTCGTAGGCCGTACATAACACAAGCCAATATAGCATATACTATCACCTGACACCAAAGTCCGATATACTCATTGTGAATATCTGCTATAGATGCGCCTGTGCCCATTATGCGCAAGTAGCCATTCATACCAAAGGTAGAAGGAAACAGCCACGACACGCACTTCCAGAATATTGGTATTTCTGACCCTGGCCATGATATGCCCGACATGAAAAGTAGTGGCACAGAGAGGAAAACGAATAGCATAATACAGTCCTCTCTTCGGTAAACCAACACCGACAGCACCATTGCCATAAAAATGCATGCTAAGATGTATGGTATTATAAACCTTAAGAACACCCAATAGTCGCCAAGGTTAGGCAATCCAAACCAATGAGTAACAGCGGTGTACATATATATTGCCATAAACAAATATAGCACGAAATAGAATATAGCCTTACCGATAACGATATCGAAAGGACGTCTATACCATTTACGTTTAGGTAGCATGTGTGCCAAACACTTTTCGCGTTGGTTGCCCATTGACATGCCTATACCAAGAAACAACGTTTGCTGGATGATAAGCATCAGTACTGGTGGTATAAGGAATGCGGCAAAACCACTTTGCGGATTATACAAACTGATGTAGTCGTACTCTATCGGCATACGCAAGATATCCTCGTCTTCACGTGTGGTAGGATGCAGATACTTTTCCACCTTTATATCTCTGTTCATATCGAGCGATACATTGTTAGCAGCAAGGAGTAGAGCCTTATAGTAAAGCAGCGAGCTCATATTGCAATAAAGTCCAACAGTAGTCTGTTCACCACGCCAAATATCAAGATTAAAAGTCTTCGGTATACGCAGAACTCCATATATTTTGCTCTCCTTTAGCAACTGTTGAGCCTCTTCTACATTATTGCAACGTGCCACCAAGCGAGCATCTGGTGTGGCATCCATCTTGCGTATGAATTCACGACTTGTCGAACTATTGCTATCATCAATCACTGCAAACGGCACGTCGCGCACCACCTCGTTGGTATATACATACGAATAGAGCAACGGATAGCACAATGGTACGAATATGATGAAAATCAATATACCCTTATCGTGCATGATTTCCTTCATCTCAGTCATCCATATTTGAATTATGTTAATGAGCGTTCTTTTCATTATGGTACATATTTATGGTTCAAGAACAGACTATGATAGTGACGAAGCGTGAGCAGCGGTAACAATGCAAATATCACCATTGCAAGCAAACTTTGCCAAGCATATACAATGCTGTATCCGTTGAGAGCCTGATTAACATATAGCAGATAGTAGTGGCGCAATGGAAACAAAACTGCCAGTTTCTGCAGTATGCCATCCATTGCAGTCACAGGAAAAGTGAAGCCAGCAAGCGAGAACGACAATATACCCCAGAGTGAGCAGAGACACATCGATAGTCGCATTTGTCCACATACACCGAAAATAAAGGTGGCAAGTCCTTGTGCGCCCAACACCGTAAGCATCCCTATGAGTATCATCGGCAATATGCCACTATTGCATGGGAACTGCAGATAGCGATAGAAGCACACTGCATAAAGTATGGCAATGAGCCAAAACACCAATGTCTGCGGAAGCAGTTTACCAACGATAGCTGTAAGTGGAGATTTTCCCGATATGCGATAAATAAATAACTGCGTGTTGCGTTTCCACTCTATACCTATAGTATATGCTGCCGACAGCATAACCAACAATATGAATATGCCAGGTATGAGCATATTGTTGAGATACACCGAATAGTCGAGATATGGATTATTTAGAGGATGCGTCTCTATCTTAATAGGCTGAATGATGCCCATAGCCTGACGTTCTGTCAAACCGTGAGCATAAAGTTTCTCTCTTGTCAACGCCAGTCCTGTAAGCTCCGAAGCATAGCGCATATCGCGCATCAGCAGGTTGCCCGCCACATAATAGCATTCGTTGGTATAAAACGATATACGTGGCTGTCGACTTGCCAAAGCCTTCTCGGTGGTTTTCTTTGGCAAATAGAAGAAACCATATATTTCACCTCGTTGCATAGCCTTTCGTGCTTCGCTAAAAGTAGAATAGTGACGAACTAACTTTACTTCCTCCATCGACCCGAGTATACGAGTTATGGTATGGGTGATATGCGTATTATCCTCATCAACCATTGCTGCAGGCAATTTTGTAGGCAAGCCATCACTCATCAGCGTGGTTAGAAAGACGAGACAGAATAGCGGTGCAATAATCATGCAAAAGAGAAATAGCGGACGATGCGAATACATCTTCAGCTCTCTCTTGCCTATCATGGCGAGCCTTCTGATAGTCTTGCTTTTGATGTTCATGATGCTGTTATTTTATTTGCTAATTTTATGGTTCGCATCGTCGGTAGTAGATGCCGACTTTCTTAGCACTGCCGACATTCCAGACAATATATCATTTACAGGCTGCAACGGATGAGCCTGCACCTCGAATGTCTTCAAGTCGAGGTTGTCGAGAGCTTTTGTAGCTTTCCATACGGCGAACGAGCCCACGTCTTTCATCAATGTGATGCGCACTGGTATAGTCTTGTCTACAGCAGGCACATATACTTCTGCTACTGTACCAATGGAGTAGCCTTTAAGTTTATCTTCACGTATATTAAAGGTAAACCACACATCGCTTACCACCGACACATTCATGATAGGTGCGCCAGTACCCACCAACTCTCCTACCTCAGGAAATATCTCTGTTATCTGTCCATCAGCGGTTGCTAAAAGTACAGTCTCCTTGATATAAGAGTTTACCTCATCAACAGCACCCCTTGCACGTTCGGCTTGAGCCTGTGCCATGCTCTTTTCTTCTTTTCGTGCCCCGTTCACTGCCATATCATATTTTGCCTTGGCTGCTTTTTCCGTAGCGACAGCAGCATCGAATTGCGCTTTAGCCTCATCACGCTTTTGCTCTGCCATTACTCCACTTTTGAAAAGACGTTGCACACGATTGTATGTCTTTTCGCTCACCTCAACAGCAGCTTTCGACTTCTGCCACATCTCATAAGCTGCCAGGATATCTTCTTGTCGAGCACCATTATGAGCCTTCTCTTCCATTGCCTTGGCTGCATCATATGCAGCATTTGCCTGCGACAACTTAGCTTCCACATCTGGAGCCTCAAGCACTACAAGCGTATCGCCCTTATGAACAAAATCGCCTTCCTTCACTCTTATCTCCAACACTCGTGCAGGAACCTTTGATGATAGGCGATAGTCGGTTGTCTCAGCCTGTCCTTCCAAGGTTTCATCCTTACTGGTACGGAACAATCCTACCATAATAACGACTACTATCACGGCAATGAAAACCAAGGCTATTGCCAATATATTGGTGAAAACTCTATTCTTTTTCATTTTTACGTATTTTATGATTAAACATTTCTTATATAGTATATTGATTATTATATGTTTGCCTTGATTGAGCCAATTGCCTTTCTCAAATATAGGTTTGCAAGGCGCACGTCCACTTGAGCGTTTACCCATTCCGATTTTGCCTTTAGCCATGCAGTCTGTGCTTCCATGACATTGCTCAGCGTCACTACTCCCTCTTTCATTCCGAGATTGGCATAGCGTAGGTTTTCCTCTGCCTCATCAACACTGCGCACTGTGGTCTGATAGCGCTCTATGCTTTCTTGTAGTTTTTGTCTGCATTGGTTTACTTGCAATTCTATCTTTTCCTTTACCTCTTCTGTCTCGTAACGATGCATACAAGCTTCAGCCTTAGTAGCTTTCACCTTGTAGGAGCGATCACCCCAAGTCAGAATAGGGACGTTAAGCGTAACTCCTACATTCCACATACCTTTCAGTCTCTGTTCAAAACTATTAAACACCGAAGGATTGCTTACCAAGTAGCCACCCATCAAAGCTAACTTTGGTAGATATTCTGCGCGAGCCAATTTTATCTTCTCATCATATATCTTATTTTTCAAATCCAGAGCCTGCAACTCCTTACGATTATTTTCGGCTTGCTGCACCAAGTCATCTGTTGGCTGATTAACCAACGCTCCATTGGTAATTGCTTCTGCAGTCTGCGAATTATCTTCAATGTTATCTTCAACTTCTATCGGCTCATCCATATCAAGTCCACAAATACGGCAAAGATTCATACGCGACAATTCAATGCCGTTGTTTACTTGAATAAGAGTCACTCCAGCTTCATTCACTTTCACTTTTACGCTCAGCAAATCAGATTTGGTGGCCATACCTTCTTTTACAAGTTGCTCCACATCTTTTTCCAGTTTGTCAACCAACGCCTTGTATCCTTCTGCAAGTTTCTTCTTACTATGCAGGGCTACCAAATTCCAGTAGGCATCATCAACCTCCACAATGATATCCTGCAAGGTTTTGTCATACATTGTTCCTGAAGCCTGTTCTGCTAATTGTGTAATCTTGTTGTAAGCACGTATTTTACCTCCCATATAAATAGGTTGTGTAAGCATTACTGCCATAATGCCAGCATTACGAGTATCTGTATGCAATGCGTCAACAAGTCCGTTGCCTACAGCGTTCAGTTGTGGGGCAAGTGGAACAAGGTCGGGTACCATAGCAGAAAGTCCTGTTCCCAAATTCGAAAGAGTTTGCTTCTGATTATCGCTCAATAGTGACAGTTCACGACTTGTGTACATATATGCACCATTTCCAGAAACCTTGGGCAAAAAGTTTGTCGTGGCAGACTTATGAGTGTAATGAGCTGCCATCTTGTTTTGCTCTGCCATAAGTAGCGATTTGTTATTGCTCACAGCACGTGCTCTCAATGTGTCGAGTGGCCATATATTGCCAATGGCATGTGCATTAACAAAGGCTAACGACATCAATCCAAGCATTAATACTTTTTTCTTCATCGTATATTCTTACTTTCTATTAATTTTTGGGCAAAATTACTACCATAAGAACACTTTGCGGTGTTCTTATGTGCATGCTTAAAGTTCGATTATGGAACTTATTCCTTAATAGACCAGTAATTTAACGAATTATACTATTAGAAATGACACATTATTGCTATATTTGCCAACAAATAACACATTCCATTTATGGCAACATTAGACAAAATAGATACTACGGGCATTAAGCAATTGGCAAATAGTGAATTTATCGACTATGCAGATAGCGATATCGTTATAATTGACGATTTACGCAACTTCACCAAATTACAAACAATAAAAGTTGACTTTCTGCTTATCATAGTGGTAAAATCTGGTCGCATCGCTATGCGCACCAACAAAGTAGAGTCAATAGCATCTTCTAACGACATAATAATTTGCCAACCCAACACTATGATGAATGAGTGTATGTTCAGCATCGATCTAAGTGCTAAAGCGGTATGTCTTTCATCGCAGATGGCTCGTAAGATGTTGCATATAGGTGATGTTGTAGATTTATCCTTTTACTTGAAACACAAACCTATTATTCATGTTGACGAGTCAACTATGAATACATTCGAGAAATATCATGCCTTATTGACAGAGCAGCTACTAAAAGAGGAAACTATGTACAAGAAACAAATTATAAGCAGTCTTGTAAGTTCGTTTCTATTCTGTTTGTTGAGCATAATCGAAAATGCCACTCCTCAACGAACAGCCTTAAACATATCAAGAAGTAGTGTATTATTTAAACAATTCATTGATTTGCTGACTTCATTAGAAGTAAAACCAAGAAATCTGAATTATTATAGTAGTAAATTGTGTATAACAAGCAAATACTTATCAAATATATGCAAAGAAAATAGTGGTAAGACTGCTTACGACTGGATTATAGAATATGCGATAGAAGACATCAATCGTCTTTTATCACATTCGGACATGAGTATAAAAGAGATTGCCAACTATCTTGACTTTCCTAACCTTTCCTTCTTCGGTAAGTTTGTGAAAGCACACCTTGGCTGTTCGCCTACTGAATTCAGAAGACTGAAAGGCAAGCAGCAAGACCTTGAATAACGAGCGCTTTAGGGATTTTCCTACCAATTTATAGGGAATTACACCATTCTTCTTTTCACAGAACTTGCTACTTTTGCAATCGTAAAACGAAAACATACAACAACCCTCAATAAATAGCACAGCTTATGAAAAGGAACGAATGGATGGCACTTATTGCCACAACCATATTGATGTTTGCCGTATGCCTTTCTGCATCGGCAAAGGATGTGAAGAGTGTGGAGCGTGGAATGACCAAGCAGGAAGTTATTAACATATTGGGCAAGCCAAAGCTAACGAGCTTTGATGCTTATGGCGATAAATGGGAGTTTATCAAAAATACAAAACAGATTACCGTAAGCTTTGATTTAAACGGAAGGGTTGTTGCTTGTAACACGAATTATGTTGTAGATGTCAACACTAACCATACAGTAGATGCAAACCATCAGCGCCATACCCCTCCATATGCAATATATCCTAATGCGTCGATGTATTACAATTGTTGTCTCGACGAAACTTCCTTTGCCAAGCTGTATAACAAAGTGAAGAACGCGAGCTTCGACGACAACAAGTTCGACCTACTTGAGGTTGCCAGTCTCGGATGCTTCTACTCATGCAATCAAGTTGCTCGCATGATGAGCATATTCACATTTGGCGATAAGCAGTTGAAAGTGCTCAGCATGATGGCTTCTCACATTGTTGACCCTCAGAATGCCATAGCTATCTACAACGTATTGACATTCGACAGCGAGAAAGCGAAAGCTGGAGAGATTCTAAAGAATTCAAGAAAACATAAATAGCGGAGGTTGGTGACCTCCGCTATTTATATATATATTATTTTCTTATTAGAGTTGTCTAAAACAAGAACGTTGGAAATCTCTTTGTATTGGCTTCCTTCTGCTGAAGTTCTTCCTTCACTCTCTTATTAGCCATTTTAAAGAAGAACTTTATTAGATGCTCATCCGTTGCCTCCGTACGAATATATCGGAGTGACGAAATATATTCTTGACGGCAATCAGATGGTATAACTATCTGCGGATGACCCATACGAAGTAGGATATAGTTGCTGACAAGGCGCCCTGTCCTGCCATTACCATCACGGAAAGGATGCAGATATTCATAAAAGCCATGGAAGCGAGCTGACAAAACTACAGGATGCACATTGCCAGCAGCAATAGCCTTTTCTGTAGATTCCAACAATCTCGGAACCTTAGCAATCAGTTCTTCATGATCACCAAAAACGGTATCACCTGCCGCCATATCAGTAGTGGTATATTCACCAGGAATGGCATCAGGAGCACGATAGGTGATGGTATGAAGCGTAACACGCTTATTGATTTCTTTCAGGAAAGTCTCATCAAGCTGATGGTCTACATTTTTTATCATATATTCATAAGCATCGAAATGATCCAGCATCTCGAAAGCTTCAAGCAAAGACTTGCCCGAAGGTATCATTCCTAATCCTTTTTCTTTTAAATCACGAGTGTCGTCAATAGAAAAAGAATTACCTTCTATGGCACATGAATGTGTGGAGAAAAGTATCTCGTTATACTTGATATACTCTTCTCTATCCATTTTGTCGACAAAAAGTTTTTGATATTTCTGTCGCAAAGCCTCATATTCTGCTATTTCCTTTTCGAATGTCATATGCAAATACGTTCTTGTGTGCAAAGATAATGCAAACGAGCGCAATGTAAGCTTGCTTACAAATTGCCGAGTGCAGCTTATCTTCTGCAAAGATAAAACAATTATTTCTAATCTTCCCTCTTAAAAAGGAAAAAATGATTACATTATGTAACAAAAGCACCAAATAACATTGATATAGGTAGCAAAATCATGACGATTTAAGTGAAAATAATGCAATAATGTTAGCTGATTATTAAAAAAGCACTATCTTTGCATTGAAATATAATATATATGTGATATATATATGAATGTTAAACTAAGTTTGTTTTTATATGCATATAAACTATTTATCCACAAGTGCCTACCGCTTGATTCTGTTAGGCTGTTGCTTTACCCCTCCTTTCTTTAGTTCTGTATGTGCACAGAATTCAGGAGAGTTTGCAACAACTCAAACAGAAGTATCGGTAAAGAAAGGGTTTGTAGAAGGAAAGGTCTTAGATAATGGAGACCATGAGCCTATGATTGGCGTTACGGTGGCTATAGAAGGTACCACCAACGCTGTAACTACCGACATCGATGGTAACTTCTCTCTGCCTATAAAGGGAGAATGCAACATCGTATTTTCATTTATCGGATACAAGAAGTTAGTAGTCCGATACACAGGAAACAACCAAGCTGACTTTGCTCGCATCTTGATGAAGACCGAAGCTCTCAACATCAAGGACGTGGTGGTGACGGGAGTCTATCGCCGTAAGAAAGAGAGCTTTACTGGTTCTTCCAGCACCTTCAAGGGCGATGAGCTTAAGAGTGTGGGTGCACAGAATGTGCTTCAGAGTTTGAAAACCTTGGACCCTTCGTTCAAGATTATGGAGAACAGTCTTTCTGGTTCCAACCCTAACAAGATGCCGGATATTGAAATCCGTGGTAAATCGAGTGTGGCAGGACTCAAAGAGGAATATGGCTCCGACCCTAACCAGCCACTCTTTATCCTTGATGGTTTCGAAACAACTTTGGAAACTGTCATGAACCTCAATATGAACAGAGTTGCGTCAGTAACTTTGCTCAAGGATGCTGCGTCTACAGCCATCTATGGTTCTAAGGCTGCCAATGGTGTTGTAGTTATCGAAACCAAGGCACCAACAAAGGGTAAGTTGCAGATTTCATACAAGGGCGACTATAGTCTCGACTTTGCCGACCTTTCTGATTATAATTTGATGAACTCGCGCGAAAAGTTGGAGTTTGAAAAGTTGGCTGGCGTATATAAGGACAACACCAGCGACCCATTCAACCAGATAAAGTTGGATAATCTCTACAACTCTCGTCTCCGCGACATCGAGCAGGGCGTTGACACCTATTGGCTCAGCGTGCCTTTGCGCACAGGCTTCACTCACAAGCATAATGTATATGCCGAAGGTGGTGAAGGCAATGTGAGATATGGCTTGGGCTTGAACTATGGTATGGTGAATGGTGTGATGAAGGGTTCCGACCGTGAGACTTTGGGCGGAAACCTCGACTTGATTTACCGTACTGGCAAATTCCAGTTCAGCAATAAGCTCTCTATCGACTATTTAGAGACCAACAATCCTGCCGTAAGCTTTGCAGAATATGCACAGGCAAACCCATATTACAAAAAGTATGGTGCTAATGGCAAGATAAACAAATATCTTTATTATCCTGAAGATGGTTTGAACGACAACTCTGTATCAAACCCTCTATGGAATGCTCACCTCAACAACTATGATAAGGGTCAGCGCTTTGGCTTTACCAACAATTTCATAGCAGAATGGTTTGCTACCGACGATTTGCGTGTACGTGCTAAGTTTGGTATGACCAAATACGACGATACACAAGACGAGCGTCTGTCGCCAGAGCATACCGACTTCGATGATAAGGAAGCCACACAGAAGGGATTGTTTAAGCATAGCTTGCAGAAATACCTATACTACGAGGGCGACATCTCGGCAACATTTGGTAAGCTCATCGCAAAGAAGCATCAGCTCAATGCGGTATTGGGTTTCAACTTCAACAATACCACAAGCAAGACCAATGGCTATTCGGCAACAGGCTTTACCGACGACCAGTTTGCAGCACCTTCGTTTGCCAACAACTATCCTACAGGAGGCAAGCCAAGATACTCTGAGAACATAAAGCATGCGTCGAGCTTCTATCTCAATGGTGGATATGCTTACGACAATCGCTATTTGCTCGACTTCAACCTTCGTAACGACGGAGCCTCTATGTTTGGTACCGACAACCGTTTCCGTACCACATGGTCTGTGGGCTTGGGTTGGAATATCCATCACGAGAAATGGCTTGAAGATCGCGACATCTTCCAGTTGTTGAAGCTTCGTGCCTCTGTTGGTAACCCTGGTAATCAGAACTTCTCTGCATACCAAGCTTACACCACCTACATCTTCAACAGCTTGATGTCTAACATCTTCGGTACTGGTGTTATCATCAATAGCCTTGGCAACAACGATTTGGCTTGGCAGGAGACCATCAACTACAACTTTGGTGCCGATGTCACCACTTTGGGTAACCGTCTGAACTTGACTCTTGATTACTTCATCAAGAATACCGACCCATTGCTCGCTATCATCACCACCCCTGGTTCTATGGGTGTAACAAGCGAAGCCCTTAATGCTGGTAAGCAGAAGACTAATGGTTGGGAAGCTACTATCAAATTCTCGCCTATCTACATGCCACAGCAGCGCATCAACTGGAACATCTCTTTGAGCGCTACTCACGCTAAGTCGAAGTATGCCAACATCGGCAATGCCTTTAGCGCACTCAACGAGAGCGGAAAGACATCACTCCACAACACCACTCGCTACTACGATGGTGGTAGCCCTACAGCAATATGGGCAGTACGCTCTGCTGGTATCGACCCTGCTACAGGTAAGGAATTGTTCATCAAGCGCGATGGCACATATTCGTTTACCTATGATGCAAGCGACGAGGTTGTTTGTGGCGACACAGAGCCTGATGTAGAAGGATTGTTGGGAACAACATTCTATTACAAAGGCTTCTCATTCAGTTGCTACTTCCGCTATCAGTATGGCGGTCAGCTATTCAACAGCTCTCTCTTCGATAAGGTTGAGAACATAGGTACTGCCGACGTTTACAACAACCAAGACCGTCGTGCTCTCTACGACCGTTGGAGCGTAAACAACCGCAATGCTCTCTATAAGGGAATCTCTATGGTGCAGAAGACCGACAAGTCGTCACGTTTCGTGATGGACGAGAATACTCTCACTTGCGAGTCTATCAACATCGGTTACGAGTTCCCACTCAACATTGCCAAGAAATTCGGCATGCAGGCTCTTTCTATCCAAGCCAACATGAACGACATCTTCCGTTGTTCTACTGTCAAGGCGGAACGAGGCATCGACTATCCTTTTGCCCGTACCGTTTCGTTCTCAATAGGTGCAACATTCTAAAACCGTCAGACGATGAAAAAAATAATATATACAATGATAATAGCCTGCACCACTCTGTTTGCTTCATGCGACAGCTGGCTGGAGGTGAAGCCTTACGATCAGATTGCTGAGGGCGAACTTCAAAAGTCGGAAGAAGGCTACCAGAAAATGCTCAACGGCATCTACATCGACCTTAATAGCGATGCGCTATATGGTCAGACTCTATCTGTAGAGATGATAGAGGTGATGGGTGGCGCTTATACCATAGGTACCGACAATAGCGTATGGGGCAACTACAAGGATTTGTCATCATACCAATATAATACCGAATATTGGCGCAACCGCCTTGACCAAACATGGAATAAGGCTTATGCGCTGATATTGAACTGCAACAAGATTCTGGAAACCATCGATGGCAACAAGAATCTGTTTACTGATGGCAGCTACTATATCATAAAGGGTGAAGCTTTGGCACTTCGTGCTATGTTGCATTTCGATATGTTGCGCCTCTTTGGTCCTGTATATTCTAAGGATAGCGACAAGAAAGCAATACCTTATTATACCAAGCAGACCAACTCTCCAGAGCCTATACTCACAGCTCAGGAGGTGATGGAGAAAATAACTACCGACTATGAGGATGCTCTCAACTATCTTGCCAACGACCCTGTGAAGACAGAAGGCACCATGATGAGCAGCACCGAGGATGGCTCAAGCAATTTCTTGCGCTATCGTGCTTTGCGCCTCAACTATTATGCTGTAGAGGCTCTTATGGCTCGTGCTTATCTCTATATGGGCAACAAGACCGAGGCTTTCAAGTATGCTACCGACGTTATCAAGACTGCCGACCAGAATATATTCCCATTCGTGGATAAGAATCTGGTTATTGGTTCGCCTGCCGACCCTGACCGCATCTTCTCTTCAGAGGTATTGTTTGCTCTTACCAACACCAGTCGTGGAACTATTCACAAGAACTTCTTCGACCCTTCACGTTTGCCTAACTATGTGTTCCGCATGGACGACAGCATGATGAGCAATCTCGTGTATGGTGGTGCTGCTACCACAGGTGGTTATCAAGACGACTATCGCTATCGCGCTTGCTGGATGGCAACAGGTAGCAACCGCTATTTCTATAAGTATAGCGATATGGTGGCTAACGGAAGCATCCAGAACACTATGATTCCTATGGTAAGATTGGGCGAGATGTTCCTGATAGCTGCCGAGAGCCAGAGTGGCGATTTGAAAGCTGGCGTACAGTATGTAAATGCTTTGCGCAGAAACCGTGGCGTAGCAAGTCTCACCACATTAACTCCCGACTTGCTGAAGTATGAGTATATCCGCGAACTATATGGCGAGGGTCAGCTGTTCTTTCTCTACAAACGTTTGAATAGCGACATCATCACTTCTGCTACAAGCAGCAAGAACCCTAAGGCGAGCGATTTGATATTCGTGGTTCCATTGCCTGACACGGAGACTGAAAACAGATAAACATCCTAACGACATAAGACTATGAACAAGATGAATAATAAGATAAAAACCATGCTTATTGGTGCGATGGCTATCGTCGGAGTATGCTCATGTAGTGAGCAGACTCCTGAAGTCTTCGACAATATCGACGGCATATATCTCAATAATCGCTCCAACACCAACATCTTGCAGGATTCTACCAACGTAACCTTCGTTTATCAGAAGGGCGACGAGATGCAGGTGCCTGTAAAGATACAGTTGTTGGGTCGTCCATCTGACAAGGCTCGCGAGATAGCCTTGACTGTAACATCCAACGATGCTACTGAAGGTGTAGACTACATACTGCCAGAGAAGGCAGAGTTGGCAGCAGGCGAAACTGTGCTCAACTACATGATTACCCTAAAGCGCACAGCTGTTTTGAAGACTTCGCAGAAGCATCTGCAGATAACTCTACAGCCTAATGCCAACTTCACCTTGCCTGTAACCCAAGAGACTACAGCCAATGGCGACACGGTGACAACACTCTCTTACAAGATTGTGTTCTCCGATCAGTTCACAGCTGCTCCTAAGGCTTGGGAAAAAGGTTTGCTTGGAGTATTCACCCAGCAGAAGTTTGAATTGGCTTGCAAGGTGCTTGACCTCGACCCTGCCGACTTCAACGACGACTCGAAGATGACTCTTGCCATGCAGTCGTATATTAGTGCTGAGATGCAAAGCTACGTGAAAGAGCAGCAGAAACTTCGCAATAATGGCGAGGCTTACGATGCAAATGCTTTCGATGCTAACGGCAATGCACTACAATATTACGAGGTGTAAGTAAGGTGAACATTATTATAAGGTTGAATCATAAAAAAATAAAACTCATGAGAAATAAGATAATAATGGCAGCTATGTTCGTGATGGCAATGCTGATGTCGGGATGCTCACAAGACGAGGGCAACTACGACTACCATAGCCTCAACGAACCTAATATAACAGGTGTGCCTGAAAACATTTCGGTACTCACCCTTTCTACCATCGACCTCGACCCTTCTATGGGCGACAACATCACCGACCTTGATGCCTACACCTATGAGTGGAAGGCTATAAACAAGTCGGGCGACAACGAGGTAACAATCCTGGGCACAGAGAAACACTTGCAGCAAGAGGTAACGATTCCTGCAGGCGAATATACTCTCTACTTCACAGCTACAGAGAAGAAGACAGGACTATTCTGGCAGAAGAGCTATTCGCTTACCGTTAGCGACACATCATCTGAAGGATGGCTCGTGTTGTGCGATGTAAACGGTAAGACACGTCTCGACATGGTATCTAAGGTAACCGACAAGACTTATCTGGACATATTGAAGAACAATACCGATATGCCGGAGCTCAACCACCCTTATCGCATACAGTATATGCCTAAGAGCGGATATAGCGATTCTCCATTCTATCTCTTAACAGCCGATGGAGCTACACGCTTGTCGAAGAATGGTTTCGGATGGCAGAAGAACTATAGCTTCAAATACGAGGTGGCTACACAGGCCGACCTTCATCCACAAAGCATAGTTTGCGACTATAGTGGCATGATGAGAATATTTATAAGTGGCGGACAGGCTTACTATGCACAAAACATGGGTATACAGGGTCTCTTTGCTGCTGCCAACAAGCAACCAGTATTGGCACCTTACGTAGGAGCACCTATTGGAGTAATGTCTTATGCTTCTATTTATCTCTTGTATGATACTGTGAACAAGTGCTTCATGTCATGCTGTCCTTTATTGCCAGCTCTTGGCCTTTCAGACGTTGCTTATCATAGCATGACCGAGATGGAAGAAATTGCTAAGGGCTATAAAGGCTCTGATATGGTTACAGGAACAGCCTTTACCGAATATCCTACAGGCTTAGACTTCGTGTATATGGAGAATACCAAGTACGACCCAGGTGCAGGCAAGATGGGCACAACATACACCTTGCTTCGCGATGGTAACAAGTATTATCTCTATGGCATACAGTTGGGCGATATGCTCCTCTATTCGCCAGAAGATTGTACCTTCGGTATTGGTAAGGCATACTATGGCGACTTGAGCAATTGTACCGACATCAGCAAGGCTTCATGCTATGCTTTCAGTTCGCTTAAGAAATATATGTATTATGCTGTAGGTAGCACAGTATACCGCGTAGACCTCTCTGAGTTGCCTCTCAAGGCTACAAAGCAGTTCTCTCTCAATGGCGAGACTATCACCATGATGAAGTTTAACCTTTATCAGAACGAAACCTCTACACACGACTACGACCTCATCGTGGGTTCTGAGAGCAACGGCACAGGCACTCTTCGCCTCTACGATGGTATGAAGACCGAGGGCGACTTCTCTTCTGTAGCACCAACAAGCTATACTGGCTTTGCCAAGATTGTGGATGCTATCTATCGTGAGCGTACCAACTAATACCTTATTATATATATGGTATTAATCATAAACTAAAAAATAAAGAAACAATATGAAGAAGCAAATATTTTCTCTGCTGATGTTGCTGCTTGCTGCTATGAATATGCAGGCTGCCGACGGCATCACAGTTAAGTTTGATGTCAAGAACCCTGTTCTTACAAATGTGGTATTGGTTTACCACATGAGCGTCAACGAGTATGCTCTTACCGACGGTAAGGCTACTGTTCAGCTCGATGGCATGGATGCTCTCTATGCCAACGTGTATTATGGCGAAAAGTTCAAGATTGTATATCTGCAGAAGGGCGACGATATGACAATCTCGTTTGATGCCAACGACTTCGACAACACCTTCGCTGTGAAGGGTGGCAACGAGAAGGCTGTAGACTATCTGAACAAGATACAGCTCAGAGGATTGGCTGACGATACTTACAAATTGCCTTGGGATGAATTCAAGACTACTGTCGACAAGAAGATAGCTTCGATGAAGCGACTGCTTAAGGCTCACAAGTTTGCTGCCGACGATAAGTTCCAGAAGATGGAAGAAGGCAGAATAACATACTTCTATGCCAACGCATTCTTGATGTATCCTGTTAGCCACCTTTATCTCACCCAAGACTCTACTATGGTGCTTGGCGACGACTACTATAACACTCTTCGCCAGTATGTAAAGGAGGACGACGATTTGGCTGACGTAGATGAGTATCGCAACTATATGATTGAGACATCTCACGTATTCGACGAAGAAGGCAAAAACATCCGCCAGTTCTATCCTAAAGTGTTGGCAGAGATGAGCTATATCGGCGAGAATATGCAGAGCGAGAAGGTTCGCGAGGCGTTGATTCATTTCTTGGCTTTCACCTATGTTGAGGGCAATGGTGTTGAGAATATCACCGACTTACAGAATCTCTACTACACCTACGTCACTTCACCACGCCTCAACGATATCTTCAAGAAGGCTTGCGCTAAGTGGGACAAGGCTGCCGTAGGTCGTCCATCACCACAATTCAAGGGTGTAGACGTAAATGGCAAGGAGATGACATTGCGCGACTTCCGTGGCAAATACGTATACATCGACATGTGGGCTACATGGTGTGGACCATGCCAGAAGGAGTTGCCATTCCTTAAGAAACTCGAAGAGAAGTTTAAGGGACGCAACATCGTCTTCGTAGGCTTATCTATAGACCAGGATAAGGCTAAGTGGGAAGCACGAGTAAAGAGCGGAGCTCTCTCGGGCACTCAGCTACATATTGGCAAGGGTTCTAAGTTCCAGAGCGACTATCGCATAAGCGGTATTCCTCGTTTCATTCTCCTCGACCCTAACGGCAGAATCGTTAACCCTGACATGACACGTCCATCAAGCGAGGATACAGAGAAGATTCTGAATAGCCAGCCTGGACTATAAACGATTATCACAATCGCTAAAGACAATAAAGGAAAAGAGAGTTTATATACATATCTTTATTAATTAACCAATTAAAACCAAAACATTATGAAGAAATTGATTTCTATGATGCTGATGCTTTGTGCAGTTATCACATTCTCAGCATGTTCGTCTGACGATGATGGCCCAAGCAACCCAGTTTCAAACCCAACCATACCTCAGTCAGCTAAGATTGGTGCCGAGGTTACTATCCAGGGTACAGGTTTTGCTGCAGGCCAGACTCTTTGGCTCGTTCCTGAGCAGGGTGAGGCTGTCAACGTAAATGCAAAGATGGCTACAAGTGGTGCTAAGTTCACCGTTCCTTACACTCTCAACGAGGGCAAGGTAGATGTTGTTTTGCAGGTAGAGAACAACAAGTGGACTTTGGGCTCTATGACTCTTCTTGCAGCAGAAAACCCTATCACAGCGATTTCTGTACCAAGCGGTCTCGCATTGGGTAAGGAAGTAACTATCGCAGGTATCGGCTTCGCAGAGGGCGACAAGATTGTATTGATTCCTGTTGCCAACGCTGCTAAATCGTATATGATCGATAAGACTCCACAGGGTACAGCCATTGATGCAACAGTTACAGCAGACGGCGTTAAGTTTACTGTTCCTGCTGATTTGACAGAGGGCGAATATACAGTATCTCTCGTTCGCGGCAAGTACACTTGGGCTTTGGGCACTACAGCAGTATACGTAGATCGCAGAATCGAAAGCATCACTATCACAGATAATGATATGCTTACAATGTATGCCCCTATGTTGGGTCTCGCAGATGGTAAACTGGTTGTCACCTTCGATTACAATGAAAATGGTTCTTTGAAGACTCTTACTACTAATGGTGGTATAAATTGGGCTTTCGAATACAATGGTAAGACTATCACAACTACAAGTGTATTCGCAGGTGCTCCTTTCAAATATACCATCGACGATCAAGGTCGTATTATCAGTAGTACAGGTTACGATATGTATGGCGAAGATGTTACTTATACATGGAGCTACGATGCAAATGGTTACCTTGAAAGCGTAAAGCAAGTTGGTGCTGCTGATGATGCTGATGTAAATATCTTGAACACCTATACAGATGGCAACTTGTCGGCTTACACAATGAGCATGACCAACGAGTTGACAACCGACAAGATCATCCGTACATGCCCTAACACCGTAGAGCCTCTTTATTTGTTGAACGGCTTTAGCCTTATGCAGACACGTGAGGATTTGTTCCTTGGCTTCCTTCTAAACCGCAACGTAAAGGTATCTACCTACGTTCCAAATCAGTTGATTGCTAGCGATATAGATTATGCAACAGGTGGAGATACAAAGAATACTGTAGCTATCGAAAAGTCATTCGAGAACAACTGCTTGACATTGAAGACTACCGGAGGTGCAATTTCTCAGGCTCAGGCTATGCTTTCTAATACTGTTGTAATTAAGTATCAGAACAAGTAAATTTTCCCCACTCTCTTAATATTATGGCATTAGGATATTGGCAAAACAATATTCTAATGCCTTTTTTATTGGCTGTTGCTATCGACTATGGATTCCAACAAAATCTACTATAAATACCAAGGCTATCGACTAAAGACTACAAGGCAAAAGACTATGGATTTCAAGGCAAAAGACTTCTCCTTTCGTTCAGCCTCTGTTGAACGGTAAAGTAATATAGCTTCATTTGCCAATGAAGTCGTTTGAAATGACCGTTCAACAGAGGCTGAACGAAAGAGTCAGTTAACTGCATCATTTAAACAAACAAAACTCGCAACTTTAGTATATTAACCAAAGTTGCGAGTTATTATTATTAGATAGGTTTATTTATTTTCTTATTCTTTTGAAGAAGTTTTTGTGTAAGCCCTTAGCATGCTTATTATTCATCATTACCGACTTTGCGGCAGTCTCGGAACCAGAAGCAGTCATGTTGTCATAAACCATAGTTCCATTCTCTATGCCATTAAACGTATTGACGGTTCCGTCACTATTCAGAGTGTAGGTACATGAGTAGGTCTGTACATGTGTTTCTTCATCATCTGTATCGGTAACCTTACAGCTTGTAGGCAATACAGATGGTCCCTTTCCATAATAACCTAAATAGAAGAATGCAGCTATCATATCATCGTCAATGATTGCAGGAACATACTGGCATGTAACGTTCTGTACAGCATCGCTTCCGTAAGTGTATTCAACGACTGTAGACTCCGTTTCATCTCCCTCTACAAAATTATAAACAGCCTTCACCAGCTTTCCGCCATCCCATGTGAATGTATAATCACTCTTAGATGTATAATTATACTTTTGACCATCTTCTTCGATAGAACCGCTACCTTTGAAAACAGCACGTGTCAAATGACCACTACCATCATAGCTGAAAGAGCCATTTCCTTTACTTACCTCCTTCTCTTCTTTACTGGTATATACTCCTGATGTGCTGACGCCCGAGATATAACCATTATTATTCAGAGATAAAACGAAAGAAATTGTTTCCTCAAAACTTGAACTCTTGTAATGGCTTGACAACGTAAATGGATTATAGGTAGCATTATATGTTACATCACCATCAAAGAAGGAAGCAAGAGAGCCGTCGCTATTGTATGAGAAGGTGTATTCTCCTGCCTTAGCCACTCGTACAGCTCCTCCTGTTGGAGTTTGAATCACACCCGACTCCGTATTGCCTGCAGCCGAACCACCACCGCCAGCCTCATCACCATCGTCGTCACCACCACAAGATACTGTACCTAACGCGCATACAGCCGCTGTAGCAAACACAAAGACTGTCTTGTTCATTCTAACAATAAAATTACTAAAAACCTTTTTCATTTCTTTTTCCCTTTCTTTTTGTTTAATATTATACAAGCAGGTTACTTTATGCCTTATTTTTACTAAAATACGTTGCAAATATAAGAAATTGATTTTATGCTAACAAATGCTGTTTACTCCCAAAATAGGAGAGATGTACACACAGCAGGTTTAAGCGGTTAAAAGAAGTGTTTAAACGGATGCTTTTTTAATTACCATCTATCAATATTCACGAAAAAAAATAGTTTTTCACATGAAAAAGAAGAAAAACTTTCAACAAATCGGGATATATTCAATTATTAGTTGTAACTTTGGTGCGATAATAACAGGATATGGCTGTGTAAACAGTAAACAAACAGAACTGCGCGACATAAAGACAGGAACAAAGATTTACGAAGTTTACACCTTCCCTCACCCTGATGGCAAGACTCTAAATAACACACTATCGTGGCAAACTATTTGAGACGGTAGCGCCACCAGCTGCATCTAAAGACTTCGTTTTCGATATAACTGCCGACACAAGTTGGTTGGGCGAAAACGTGGTAGACTTTTAATAATAAGTAAAAACTATAACTCAACTTTCGCAAATGTGGAAGTTAAAGAATTTAAAGAAGTTAGAGAAGTTAAAGCCATATGCTTTATAGCTAAATATACAACCAAAAAGGCTATTGGCTATAACTTCTAACGACCGAAGGAAGTGATAACTTCTTTAACTACTATAACTTCCGTACATGCGAAACTTCAGACTATAATATATAAGGTCGTTTGAAAGGTTTCAAGCGACCTTTTTTCGAAACCTTAGCGAAACGCACATAGAAAAAATGAAAAAAATATGGATTATAGCGTAGCGTTTCAAGTAGGTTTGGTGTATTATAAGTATGGAACGTCAAAAATACATATCGTTGGTTGCAGAGCTACGGCAAATAGTCGTAGCAAAGGCATTGACGCTACTTGACGACCATGACGCTGCGGAGGATGTGGCAGGAGAGGTGCTGATGAAACTATGGGAAAGGTATGAAGAATTGCACGATGATACAGAGAAGGTGAAACACTTGGCAAACGTGATGGCAAAGAACCTTTCGCTGAACGTTTTACGCCAACGGCGCCGACATCCCATTATGCGATTTTTTCATCACAAGGAGAAAGACGATGACGACTCGTTCGACATATCCGACATTCCCGAGCCATTCACCCCTCATCAATATGTGGAAGACAAAGAAACGGGCGACATCGTTCATCGCGCCATTAGTCAGTTACCTTACAACTGGCGAAAGATTGTAGAGATGCGAGAATACGAAAAGATGAGTTTTGCTGAGATTGCCCTGGTGCTTGGAACTACAGAATCGTCCTGTCGAGGTCTGATGTTTAAAGCCCGGGCAAGATTACTTCAAATAATAAATAGAATATCATGAATATGGAGAAAGAATACATACAGAAGTTGCTCGACAGCTACATGGCTGCAGAGACAACGCAAGACGAGGAAGCCCTGCTTGCAGATTATTTCTGCACGCATAGGGATATCCCTGCAGAATGGCGAAACTTCTCCATCCTGTTCAGGGGTCTTAGACAAGGTAAGCCTAAGTCTGTAGCACACAAGCCTAAGCTTGTACCACTTCACAAAAACATGATGCTAAGATGGAGTGCTGCCGCGGCTGTAGTCGTTATGGTAATGGGAACGGGCATGCTATTCATGAACAAAGAAGAAAGTAGCATTGAACCAACCAAACCTATTACAGTTGCAGTAAGTCCAACCCCTAAAACCATTACTACGCAACCTGAGCCTCAAGCAGAAACTTGCGTTCAGATGGCACAAGTTTCTCACTCTAACAATACGGAAAAGCGGATAAGAAAGATCAATAGACCTGTAGTAGCAAAGAAAACTATAGAAGAGCAAACACCTTCTGAAACCCAAGAATTGCAGAAAGATATCTGTATAGATAGCGAATTGCAGACGATGGAGGATGAAATGATGGCTATGGTAAATGAATTTGAAAACATGTAAAAACAACAATGGATATGAAACGACAACTTATTCTTATTCTTTGCATCGTCATTCCATTTTGCATGGCGGCACAAAGTAAAACTGACAAGACAGTAGAAAACATTGCTGCATATCTAAATAAGCATTGTGCGTGGGGATATGTGACTGATGCTATATGCGGCCGCAACCGCTCAATGTGGAGTAATTACGGCATTGACAACAAGCCTATGCGTGCCACGGCAACACTCTTAGACAGCATTCAACCCATGTTGAAACAGCTGCCTCACAAGCGCATGATGACCGACGAGCAGGCTGATGAGCTGTTCAAGGGACGCATAGCCATGCGCCTACATCCTGAGAAAGGCGACACCTCTTCCTTTTTCCTTATGGACTATGATCGCACCAACATGAGTTTCAAGTATGGTGTTAATAGTCCGCAGAGCATAAATATTGCCACAGACAACTCGCGCAATCAAAACATCCACTTCGACTACGAAGATTTGCCAGCCCAGAGCGTGGCGCCAATCTTCGAAAAGCTTCGTAAGATGGAACAGCACAGTAATGTCTCAATAATAGATACTGTGTTCCAATACCAAGAAGGCGGAAAACACGATTGGTGGATGGGTAAAAAAGGAGCGGATAGCCGTACACCAGCCCACATCGTGCTACTACCAAACGTAGAAAAGACAGAGTTCTTTGCTTGGTCAAGAGTGTTTTATGCTCTAATGGGCAACCGTAATTTCACTGTTTACAACACGCAAAACTATGAGAATGGAATGGCGTGGTCGAACTATATAACAGCCACTTTCCGCACAGGAGGTTCTTTCTGCTTCTTTCATGTAGTCTATTACCAGAATTGTCTTTGTGTAATACGTGTAAAAGTACCAAAGTGGGAGCAATGCGCCGTGATTCCAAATACGAAAGAACTCATAGAACATCTGCGGGGAAAACAGCCTACTCGCCAAGGAATCCGTTTCGCTTCTGAAGAATTCGAAAAACAGATAGACTCCTTAATGACTGCAATTCAGAAGAGAAAAGGCACGGAAGTTATTGACACTACATTTTATAGCAACGACAAAGAAGGTCATGTCTGGTGGGATGGAATTAACGGCAGTTGCCCAACTCACGCCACAGTATTACGTACCCACTATTCTAAAAAAGACCATGCAGCTTTGCGCCAGCAGTTGTTGGATGCTTACAAAGATAATGAACAACCCATAACGACAGATGACAAAGACTGCAAGTTCCTCATATTGACGTGGCGCGATATGTTATTACGCCTTCATGGTCTAATCATCTATTATTATCCCGATGGTCAGCTTGTCGTGGTTCGTGCCAATGGTTTAAATCCTTACCAGATTTGCATTCCACACTATAGCCACGATTGGTTTAAGTCGAAAAAGTAATCTACACCTAACATCTTATGAAACAAAAACTATTTCTACTGGCCATAATGGTCAGTACAGTCCTCACTATGTTTGCTCAGAAACGAGAGATAAACCTCTGGGGACATGTGTATGACCACGTCACCCACCACGCCATTAGTGGTGCAAAAGCCACTCTGATGCTTGCTGACAGTACCATTGTCGACTCTGTAACCTGTGGCTATTATACAGGCGGCTACTATGGCACCGATGCCAACTACTGCTTCTCAATTCCTCGCAAGCCACAACAGTACATTATCAAAGTGACACATCCCGACTACGACCCATGCTTTGTTAACTACGAAGTGAAAAAGCCTGGTCGCAACACATTCTTTGATGCTCCATGGCATTACATGAACAGGAAGAAAAATACAACTACCGACATTGCTGCCACACATCAGTTGGGCGAGGTAGTGGTAAAAGGCACTCGCATCAAAATGGTATATAAGAATGATACCATCGTTTACAATGCGTCGGCATTCCAATTGCCCAAAGGCTCAATGCTGGATGCCCTCATACGTCAGATGCCAGGCGTAGAGCTGAAAGACGACGGCACTATACTTGTCAATGGTGAGAAGGTGGACTTTCTAACGCTTAACGGTAAGGATTTCTTCAAGGGTAAGAACAAGGTGATGCTTGAGAACCTGCCGATGTATGCCGTAGAAAATGTGAAGGTGTATCGCAAATCGACCGAGAAAAGTGAATGGCTTGGACGTGAAGTGGAGAAGAAAAACTTCGTGATGGATGTACACCTGAAACGCGAGTACAACCAAGGCTATATGGCAAATGCAGAAGCAGCAAGTGGCACCAAGGATCGTTACACAGGCAGACTCTTTGGCCTGCGCTTCACCGATGCTTCGCGCATCTCTGCCTTCGTCAACACCAACAACGTGAACGAGACACGACGCCCTGGACAAAATGGCGAGTGGACGCCCGACAAGGCGCTTGGCAACGGCATGAACAAGACGGTAAACGCTGGCTTCGACCTCAATATCGACGACAAGAAGAAGCGTTGGGACGAAAACATAACCGCCAACCTGGAATACAACCGCAAGCAATGGAACGCAACCGAACTACGTGAAACGTTTGCTTCTGGAGGCAGTCTGTTTTCTAACAGCCACGAGTGGGGTGGCAACAAGGTGAAGGGAGGCGACGTTACCCATCGGTTCCGTTGGAAAAACATGTTCTCGCCCCTCAAGCTCACCCTTGAACAGTGGGTGCAATGGGGACGTTCGGAAAGCGACAACCACACCGAAACAGCGCAATGGCAGAACACAGACACGCTCAACCTCACACGCGGCAACACCAGCGCCTCGCAGCCCTACACCTGGAAGATGGGGGCTACGAACATCCTTAACTACCGCATGCCGTGGGGCGACGACTTGGAGTTGAACCTCATGGCCGCCTACACCCGTGAGAGCAGCGGCGAGGAGCTCACGAGCACCCTCTACCACTATCCGCACTGGCAGCGCAAGGTGCTGTGCACTTTTGAGCCAAAGAAG
>OBII01000173.1_pt1 | contig 29952 bp, 28 predicted proteins | sample 2433771 | NCBI WGS metagenome assembly OBII01 (sample SAMEA2452127, study PRJEB22498) | human gut metagenome | biome: human feces; feature: human gut; material: feces | place: Australia | collected 2012
GGCCATTACCAATGAATTGCTTGATATTGTGGGAGGTAGCGTAAACAACTAAGTTTCCTTCCATCTGTATAATGTTTAATCGGGGTAAATCGCTTATTGAAAGAGATTTATCCCGATTTTATGTTTTGTATGCAAATAAAACAGTAAAATTAACGAATATTAAGAAAATAGCTAAAAAAACTAATTTTAGCTAAAGTTGTGCTAACATTCTTTCGATTTTTTTTTTTTTTGTTAACTTTGCGGCGCGTTTGAGAACTAAACCAGGAAATATGAGGCTTAGTTACCCAAATGGGATTGCGGGTACAGCATCGCCTGGATCAGGGTTGCTCCGAACGACAGAAGCTTTACGAGAAGTATACTGTCTCAATCTCCTTGCTGCTTGTGACGACACGTTTCGACACAAGGGGGAAGAGAAAATGTGTCTATATAAGAATACTTAAAATGAAAGAATGGACAATTCAATAAAAGATATCAATCATTCTCTAAGCATACAAGCCGAGACTCTTGGCGAACCAGCCGAGACAGAGGCATCATGGTATGCCATGCGCGTGTTCATGAACAAAGTGGCGCTTTGCCGAGACTTGTTCAACCAGTTCAACAACGTGCTTAAGGATTCTGACCAGATGAAAAACACATTCCCCGAAGATATGATGGGCGATGTGATGGAATATTACGCCCCCTTCGTAATAGAGAGACATGTAAACAGCCAAGGCAAGAAGATTGTGGTGGAGCGCCCACTCATACCCTCGCTTTTCTTCATGCGCAGCAACAAGCGACAGGCGCTATGCCTGGAGCGGGAACTGTGTGGCAAGGCAAGGCTATATCGCCAGCTGGTGGACTTCGACCCACAGCCCATCGCCATTCCCAAGCGACAGATGCAGATGTTCATGATGGTGTCGTCGGGCGATCAGGAGGGGCTGGAATATTTCGAGGATGGAGCCTTCAACTGGAAGAAAGGTGAACGTGTCAGGGTCATCGACGGCAGGTTCAAAGGTCTGGAGGGCGAAATCAAGCGTATCAATGGCGACCATCGGCTCATCGTCAGGATAGAGGGAATCTGTGCCGTCGCCACCACCTATATACCAAGATGTTTTCTAGAAAAAATATAAAATCATATGAAATATCGTAATTCATTGCTTTCTGGAGCTTTTTGTACGGGACTTCTTGTCCTGTCAGCTTGTGGAACCCCACAACAAATAGCTTATTTCCAGGATTTTAACCAAAATCCTGACACGCTAATCAATCTGAAAAGTGCGGTGATCACCGCCAAGCCAACAGATAAACTCTACATCGGCGTGAAGAGCAAGGATCCACAGATCACACAGCTCTTCAACCTTACGGGAACCACCAACAGCTACTCTACGTCGTCCATCGCCAAGGATGCCTATTATTATACGGTAGACAGCAAGGGCAACATCGACTTTCCTGTGCTGGGCACCCTGCATGTGGCAGGTCGTACCCGAGAGCAGATTGCCGAGGGAATCAAGAAAGTTCTGGTGGAGCGCAACTTGGTGAAGGATCCCGTGGTGACCGTCAGCCTGACAAATCTCCACTATTCGGTGATGGGTGAGGTGGCACGCCCTGGACAGTATGAAATCGAGGACGAGAAAGTGACTATTCTCGATGCCCTTAGCAAGGCGGGCGACCTGACCATCTATGGCACCCGTGAAGACGTGATGGTGTTGCGCCAGGAAAACGGCCACCAGAAGATATACAAGATCAATCTCTGCTCGGGAAACAGCGTGTTCAACAGTCCGGTATATTACCTGCAGCAGAACGACGTGGTTTACATCAGCCCCAACAAGACCAAGGCTCGCCAGAGCACGGTCAATGGCAACAATGTCAGGAGCACGGGCTTCTGGATTAGCCTTGCCTCACTTGCCACCAGCGTGGCGGTACTTATCAAGAAATAATGTAAGAGTAGAGTGAACACTCAACATTCAACATTCAACACTCAACATTCAATATTCAAATTCAATGATTCAGAATAATCAAGCGACGATGCAGAATGTTCCGGGTCGTCGCCCCCAGCAGGCAGAAGACTTCATTCGTCTGCAAGACTTAATGTATCTGTGCCTTGTGCGCTGGCGATGGTTTGTCATCTCGCTCGTCGTCACCCTGGGCATAGCCACTTATTACCTCCTCTCCACGCCGAGTGTCTATCAGCGCACGGCATCCATCCTCATCAAGGAAGACGGCAAGAGCCAGAGCATCAACAGCGATGTGGCCAGTATGTTCTCCGACATGGGACTCTCGGGACGCAAGTCGAACGTCAACAACGAGTTGATTGCCATCCAGTCGCCAGCCGTCTTGCTGGAGGCAGGCAAGCAGCTCAAACTCGACGTAAACTACAGTGAAGACGGTACCTTCCATCCTGTGGCTCTCTATGGCAGAACGCTGCCTGTAACCGTTCATTTCTATAGCTTGAACGATATGCAGAGCGCCAGTTTGGATGTAGAGGTAAAGCATGGCAACCTGTTTTCCATCGTACATGTGAGTGGCACCGATAAGGCTGGAAACGTAGTGGAATCGGACGAGGAGGTACAGGGCAAGCTGGGCCAGACCGTCCGCACGGCGATGGGCTATGTATGCGTAGACCAGGCACCGGGCTATTCAGCCTTCGTCAATGGATATGAGAGCAGGAAACTGCATGTGACTCGCACCAACCTCTATGCCATGACCGACCATATCAAGGCGTCGCTCTCGGCAAGCATCAGCGAGGAGAAGGCAACAGTCATCGACCTGACCTATAAGGACCAGCTCACCCAGCGCGCCGAGGACGTGCTGAACACCATCATCTCCGTATACCGCAAGAACTGGATGGAGGACAAGAACCAGATGACCGTCTCCACCTCCCATTTCATCACCGAGCGCCTGGGCGTCATCGAGCGAGAACTGGGCGACGTAGACAAGGACATCTCCTCGTTCAAGAGCCGCAATCTGCTGCCCGACGTAGAGACCGCCGCACAGCAATACATGCAGAAGAGCGGCGATGTAGACAAGCAGATACTCGAGCTGAACTCACGCCTCTCCATGGCACGCTACCTGCGCGACTTCCTGACTGGCAAGGTGGGCAAGAACCAGCTCCTGCCAGCCAATATCGGCATCGACAGCCCGGGTATCGAGCAGCAGATTACCGAATACAACAAGCAGCAGCTGGAGCGCAACAACCTGGTGGCTAACTCCAGCGAGCAGAACCCATTGGTGGCTGACTATGACCAGAGCCTCGCCTCCATGCGCCATAGCATCGTAACCAGTATCGACAACTTCGTGGTGACACTCAACTCGCAGCTTGGCAACCTGCAGGCAAACGAGGCGCAGACCACCAGCCAGATAGCCAGCAACCCTAGCCAGGCAAAGTACCTGCAAACAGTGGGTCGCCAGCAGAAGGTGAAGGAGGCGCTCTACCTCTTCCTCTTGCAGAAGAGAGAGGAAAACGAGCTTTCCAAGGCTTTCACCGCCTACAACACGCGCATCATCACCCCTCCTACGGGCGACATTAAGCCCGTGCAGCCTGTGCGCCGCAACATCATCCTCGTGGCTTTCGTTCTCGGAGTCCTGATACCTGTGGTAGTCATCTTTATCCGTGAGAACATGAACACAACGGTGAGGGGCAGAAACGACCTCAAGAACATCACCATACCATTCCTCGGTGAGATACCATACAGCATCAGTCGCAAGAACAGACCAACTCTTCTGCAGCGCATCCAGTTCTGGAAGAAGCCGAAGGAGACGCGACAGATTGTGGTGAAGGCAGGCAAGCGCGACATCGTGAACGAGGCGTTCCGCGTGCTGCGCACTAACCTGGAGTTCATGATAGGCACTCATCCTGAGCAGAACGTCATCATCCTTACGTCTTTCAACCCAGGCTCGGGCAAGAGTCACCTGGCAGCCAACATCGCCATGTCGTTCGCCATCAAGGAGAAGAAGGTGCTCGTCATCGATGGTGACCTCCGCCATGGTTCCATATCCATGCTCGTGGGCAGCCCTGGCGAGGGACTCAGCGACTATCTCAACGGCAGAACCGATGACCTGGAGGGCATCATCTGCCATGGCGAGGAGCATGGACTGGTGAAGGGTTTCGACGTGCTGCCTATCGGTACCATGCCGCCTAACCCTACGGAGCTCCTCTTCACCGACCGTCTGGAGAAGATAATCAAGCAGGTGAGGGGTGAGTACGATTATGTGTTCATCGACTGTCCACCTGTGGAAATCGTGGCAGATACCCAGATTATAGAGAAATTTACCGACCGCACCATCTTCGTGGTACGCTCGGGCTTGATGCAGCGCAGTATGCTGGGCGACATCGAGCAGCTCTACAAGGATAAGAAATTCAAGAATATGTCGCTCATTCTGAACGGAACCAAGGCTCAGGGCGGCCGCTACGGCCACTACTATCGCTATGGCTATCACTATGGCTATGGCTACGGCTACCACTACGGCTCCGACAAGAATGGGGGGCAAAAATAGGAAAGTAGAAAATAGGATAAAAGAATAGAAAAATATGAATATATTCCGTGAGGCGTTCCGTTGGATTTGCAATCCGACGGCAAGCAAGAAAGCACCATCAGAGAGACTCCCCGGCGGCATCGACTGGCACTGCCACATCCTGCCCGGCGTGGACGACGGATTTCAAGAGGTAAAGAAGTCGTTGGAAATGTTGAGCCTTTACGAAGGCGCAGGCATGAGGGATGTCTGGCTTACGCCTCATATTATGGAAGACGTACCCAACGAGACCACCCATTTGCGCCAAGTATTTGCGAACTTCCAAAAACAATATCAGCAGGACTTCGCCGAGCGAAACCCTGCTGACAGAAAAATGCTCCGGCTGCATCTCGCAGCCGAAAATATGCTAGATGCGCTCTTCGAAAAGCGCCTGAAGGCAAACGACCTGTTGCCGCTGGGCGAGGATGGCAAGCTCCTGTTGGTGGAGACGAGCATCTTCTCTGCCCCGATGAATTTTCATGCCCTCCTGGAGCGCATCAAGAACAAGGGCTACACGCCCGTGCTTGCCCATCCTGAGCGCTACCTCTATATGGAGAAGCGCGATTACGAGAAGCTCAAGTTGATGGGCATAAAGTTCCAGCGAAATGTGTTCTCGATAGATGGACAGTATGGCAAGAAGGTGCAGAAACGATGCAAGTGGCTCATGAAGCACGATATGTACGACATGGTGGGCTCCGACATGCACCGCCTCGGCATCTTCTGGAAATACTGGTAGAATTAGAACTTAAGGTTAAGGTTTGATTACTGGGAATTTTACTGGCAGCTCTGTACGCAGAATGCGCTAGCTACGGCGGTAAGTATGGTGATGATGAAATTGATCACCTTCTTGATGGTTTCTTTCTTCATAGTTCAAATTAAAAATTCAACATTTAACATTCAACATTTAACATAAGCATTAAAGTGGAAATTTTTTCGCTGCATCGAAGCAAGGGCATGCCTTCGGGGTGGTGCCCGGCAAGTCACGATGACCCACTATCTTAGCCTGTGGGAACGTAATCTTGAGCTTGCGCAGCAGATTCCACATTGCGTCATACTGGGCCCGGGTAAGGGTGTCGGCAGGACGACCCTCGTCATCCAGCCCGCCCTCGTAGCAGATGCCGATGGAGCAGCGGTTGTATGGGCGGGCATGTGAGCCCACCTCCAGCAGCTTTCTGAACTGCGTGATGCTTCCGTCCTTGTGGACATAGAAGTGGTAGCCCACGGTGCGGAATCCACGCTTCTTGTGGTCGCGCATCAGTTGCTTGTCGGTGTAGTTACGGTCGGCACGTGTTGCCGAGCAATGAATTACGAGAAAACGGACGCTCAGAGGTGAGTCCATCATCTCGCCGTTCTCTGTGTAGGCGAGCAGGAGATGCTCATTGAGCACCTCCTCGCCGCCAATCGTCATCGGAAATCGATCTTGTGTCATTTTCGGTCAATTGATTTTAAAAACTTGTTAAGGGAATTTTCAATCCCCGTTAAGTGATAACAGGGATTTGCAATCCCCGGTTACTCAAGTCCATCGCCTTCCGAACTGCTGCCTGGGTTAGTGGTAGAGCCAGAGTCGCTCTTGCCTGTATCTCCCGATGGCGTAGTTGTTTCGGTGTCGGTGGTGGTCGAAGACTTCTTTTTCTTAGCACCATACTTCTTCAAGTTGGCGTCGAGGTTGAGATTCACAGAGCGGAAGTCGCCCGTGGCGCGGGCTTTCATTCTTACTCCTTCGATGTTCTTAGATACGTTGAAGTCGTCGGCGTTTTCTGCACCCATCTTGTTCTTGATGCTGATGTAGAAGATGGCGAGGTTGTCGAGCTTTACATTCTTGCCCATGAGCAGGAGCTCCTTGATGTGGGTCACGGCATCGATGAGGATGCCCTTGATGGTCCCGGCTGAGAATGGAGAGTTGTGACCATGCATGTGGTCGGCGAGCTCATCGAGATCTACAGTTTCACTAATGTGGGGCTTGGCGTAGTACTTGCCATAAGCCTTCACGTTCTTCTTGTTGTTGTTCTTCTTTAAATCGTACTCAATCATAAGGCTAATAAATTGTTTTATGGTTCGTGTTTCATGTATTAAAGCGCTGCGCAGTGCTTGTTTCTTGTTTACGGTTGCAAAGATACGACTTTCATAAGAGGCTTCTGTACGATAGGGGTGAGATAGGGATACGATGGGGCATAAAACTGGAAAACTCAGTATTATGGCTCGCCCAGATACTCATAGATGAGCAGCGTCTGGCGCATGGTGAAGGTCTTCGCCAACCGTTCGTAGCCCTCTCTTCGCAAGGCTTCAAGCAGAGGCGGACAGTGGTTTACCATTCGCATCAGGTGGTTTAGTGCCACGTGTTTCGACTGCTCCGGAAAGTAGAGCTTGGCAAGCTCGAATTTTTTGTATATCTTGATTTTCATATAGATTTGACTTTTATGAATCGCGGTAATAATACTTAGCGTTTCTCTTGATGATACTTAGCGTTGCTGGCAATGCTGGTTAGCACTTGCCAGAATGCTGCTTATTGTTGGTCAGAACCATTCTGGCTATCCGTAGCTATGGTTCTGTACGGTTTCAAGTACGTTTCTGCGCATTCGTTTGGGCTGCAGATCGCCTCGGTGTTGATTTCTCCCGGATTCTTCTCTATCACGAGCCATCCGTTACCTTTGGCGCGGTGTACCTTCTTGAAGCCCAGTCGCTGCATCACGGCGCTCAGATTCTGGTGACTCATGTTGCGGCTCAGGGCAGGACTTCCGCCTATGCGCTCCATGATTTCCGATGAATAGCGGAACTTTACATATTGAGGGTCGGTGTCTGATTTCGGCACCTTGTAGAAGCGCAGTATCTGGTCTTCCATGAAGTTGGAAACCATGAACATGCCGTTGTGCTCCCTCATCACGTCTATGTCGACGGTGGTGAGCCAGTATACCCATCCCTCTTCCTGGTTCTTCACCCGATTGGTTACCTCTTGTCCCAGAGCTATAGCCTGGGCATAGACGTGCTGGTAGTCGATGGGTGTCTCCCTAGGGCTCTCGATATTGTCTACGAACCATGGTGAGTAGCGGCGGTTCTCCTCGTCGGTGATGATCTGTATGCTGTTGCTGGTGCCACAGAGGGCACCACGGTGCAGCAGTTCCGAACGATACTTGTCGTAGGGGCGGCGGATGGAGAACACCAGCTTGGTAACGTTGCTCTTGAGGGCGCTCAGCCCCTTGCCGAAGGTAGACTCCAGCTCGTCGAGACATATTAGTGCCTTGCTTGAGAAAGCCTCCATGAAGTCCTTGTCGGTATAGTTGGCAGTTGACTCGTTGATGAAGTACTGGCGCAGGCATGGTGGCAGGATATAATAGAAGAATGTGGTTTTGTTGATGCCACCCCTCCCGATGAATATCAGGATGGTCTGGCTCACCACTCTCGGCGATACCCATGCCACCACCATCGATACGAGCCATTTCTTGAAGAAGTATCTGAACTCTTCCTGCGAGTGGTGGTAGCCAGGGCAATAGTTGATGGTTACCCGGTTGGCAAGCTCGTCGATGTAGTCGGTCTTTCCGTCCCATTTGGGCAGACTCCTGAGATATTCGTCGAAGGGATCCCAAGGCTCGCTGAAGTCGCTGTTGATGATGGCGTGCAGCTTGATGGCGGTCACTTCGAGTCCCATCTCGTCCATCTGGGTCCAGATGGTGTTCTCTATGTTGTCGTCGATGCGGGTCCACTTATGGTATTTGCCTTTGATTATATCGCGGCTCAGCACTTCGTGAAATCCCGTCACCTCATTGTGGTGAAACTCGTATCTCATCGAGAGCCACTGCTTGATTACCTTGACTGTCGGCTTACCCGAGAAGCCCTCTCCTTTGCGGTAGAAGTGCCAGGTGCCTAGCTTCTCGGTGTGCTTGTAGCATGATTTCATCACGCTGTCAGCATCAGGATAGTCGGAGCTGAAGTTGCTCTTGGCGTAGGTCATTGCCTCTTCCTTGTCTATGCCATAGCGCACGCACACCTTGCCGAAGTGGAGCATATACTCGTTGTGGGCACCGCTCTCAAACTTGTAACCCCACGTGTCGAGTAGGTTCAGTATGTGCTGCGCTGCCTCGTCCATCGAGGGAACCCCCTTGCCAAGTGCCACCATCTTCTGGCTGTTTCGCTTGCGCTTGCTGGCACGTTTGGCATATTTCGCCTCGTTGGCCTTCTTGGTGTAGAGCGCCTTCAGGTCGTGGGTGTCCAAGCCGAAAGGCTCTGCGTCCCAATGAAAGTAGGCGGTAGGGTCGTGGGCGAGTCCGCACATCCGGGTGATGTCTACGCATTGCTCGTCGGCAGGCACGCCTAGCAACTTACTGTAATAGCTCATCGCCTTGCGTATGATCACATCGAAAAGTTCCAGTGCGGTCACCTCGTCGTCATCTATGGGCAGGTATCTGGAGATGATGCGCAGACCCCGTTGGCTCACGGTGATGAACCTCATCATGGTGTGAGGGTCGGCGTCCGCCTTCTGTACGACCTCCTTCATCTTTTCTGCAGGAATCTTGTCGATGTCCACGGCGATCATCTGGGTGGTCTTCACCACGTTGCGCAGTTCCTTGCCCCGTCCGTCCATGAGCACGGAGGTAGTGATGCCTGGCATCATCACCTTGGTTTGATGAGCGAGCTCGCTGCTGATACGCATGTTCTTGCGGTAGTCTTCGGTACGAGCCTGGGTCATGGCGTCGAGGGTGATGATTCGCTGCAGTTCATCAAGACTGATGAGTTGTCTGCTTTCGCTGGAGGCGATAGCATAGAAGAAAGATGGTAATACCATTTCTTGTCTTTGTTGTTGTTCTTTTGTTGTCATTTTTAAGCCAATGATTAGAAGTTGATGTAAAATTGAATCATACAGATTCCGCTGCAAAGCTAAGCATAAAATTTGGTATTGAAATCAAAAAGTTCCGATTTTGGAACATAACATAAATTTATTTTAAATGTTTTTCAATAAAATCAAAAGTGAAGTCATGGGAATCAAGGATTCCTACGACTACAGACGGGTATGATTCCTGTCCACAAGTGTTTTAATCTTTTAGTCCACAACGTGTTCTGGGCTATGCGTGAAGAACTGAAGGAAGACCGTTTTGAGGGTGGTCTTACTGAGGAGGAGAAGCATTGGGCTTCCACCAAGTCAGCCATCCGCAAGGAGTTCCGGCTGTCTGATGCGTACACCAAGAGTCTGGAGACGATGGACCGTGTTGTTTCCATCGACGACTACTGGGGCGCGATACGTTGGATGGAGTCATTGGCGGGCGAGGCTCACAGAGACGAGCTGCTTCGTCTGATTGACGGGTTGTTGGAACCATTGTCGCCGAAATGAGCGATTTTTAGATTAGCAAACAAAGCGTGAAGTGTGAAGGGGGTATATGAACTTTAGCGTGAAAAGAGTGTTAAAAAGAAGGCATAACTATCTGATACCCTTTCTCTTTATCTTTTGCGCACGATGTATATACAAAAGTTCTTATACACCCCCTTCACACCCACCCAAACATACAAACGAGAAGAAGTGATCGTAAAAGTCTGTGAGAATCTGACCGAATAGGTCTCATCTTTTGTCCTTCGGACCCACTGACAAGCGGGCAGTAAAGCCAAATCTGTGGGACATCGCTGATACCTCCCGATGTGTTAAAATCCAGAAATCCCTTGGCTATTTCAGATATTTCCCTTATATTTGCAGCATGTAAACAATAAAAAGGTACTCGATTATGATTAGTAAGAATGTTGAAAATATGATTCCAAAGATTCAGCAATTCTTTGGAAGCCAACCCATCAAGAAGGCTTGGCTCTTTGGTTCATGCTCAAGAGGCGAAGAGAGTATGGATAGTGATGTCGATATTCTTGTAGAGTATGATCGTCAGAACTCCAGAGTATCATTAATGAAGATTGCTGCCATGATGCTCAATTTAGAAGATTTACTTCATCGTAAGGTAGATATGGTAGAAGCCAGTCGCCTCTTACCCTTTGCGTTAGACTCTGTAAATAACGACAAGTTCTTGATTTATGAGAGAAAAAGTTAAAGATAGAGGCAGATTAGAACATATTCTTGAAGCCATCAATGAAATTCAAGAGTATAAATCTCAATATACTTTAGAAGACGTTAAAAACAGCAAGCTTGTTTTTTACGGCTTTACGAAGTTTGTTGAGGTAATAGGAGAGGCTGTCTATATGCTGACTAAGGAATTTAGGGCAAGTCATCCGGAAGTTGATTGGCGTGTAATAGAAAAGATGCGTCATGTATTAGTTCATGGCTATTATACTGTAGATCCTGAAAGTCTTTGGGATACAATAGAATGTGATATCCCTGAGTTAAAGCCTTGGATAGAGAAATATCTGCAAGAACAACCAGAATAAAGTCTTCCGCTAGGCGACAAACACTCGCAACTCTGTTGCGTAAGCACTTCCAGCCAGCCCCTTGCGGGCACAGGCTCCGCTGGCTGACCAAAACTCTGGCAGAGCTATAGCGTCGCCAGCTACATCCCTTGCTCTTATGCTAAGGGCGAGGGCTTGGGAGTGGGATAAGGACCCCCTCTTCGCAAGAGGGGGACAGGGGAGTCGAAAAATCTCTTATAATATCAAATTCAGACTATTTTTACTCAATCAATATCTAGATAAGAATACCCTCAAAGCAATTCTTATCTGGCAGGGACTCTATGTCCTTCATTTCCGATACGAACCAATTATATTGTTGGAAATAACAAAAAATATATAAAACGAGAAGTAGCTTAGTAGTGTGGGCGCTACATAATCACCCACAACGCATCCTGTAGCTCTCGGCAAAAAGTAATTCCAACCAAGGCTCAGGATGCTATTATTCAAGAACTTAAAACTATGCGTAATTTTAATCAATTAAAAATTGCCGTAGCCGGAACCGGTTACGTAGGACTTAGTATTGCTACGCTTTTATCCCAGCACCATGAGGTAACAGCAGTAGATGTAATTCCCGAGAAAGTAGATAAACTGAATCATCATATATCACCGATACAGGATGAGTATATCGAAAAATATCTGGCAGAGAAACCTCTGCATCTCACAGCTACCTTGGATGGCAAGTCAGCCTATAAAGATGCAGACTTCGTAGTGATAGCAGCACAAACAAACTATGACCCAGTGAAGAACTTCTTCGACACCACTCATGTAGAAGAAGTTATCGACTTGGTGCTGGAGGTAAATCCCGATGCAGTGATGGTAATCAAGAGTACCATCCCTGTAGGTTACACCCGAAGCTTATATCAGAAGTATGCCAAGAAGGGAGTGAAGCAATTCAATCTCCTTTTCTCCCCAGAGTTCCTCCGAGAGAGCAAGGCTCTCTATGATAATCTCTATCCAAGCCGCATTATCGTAGGCTATCCTAAGCTGATAGATCGTCCTGGGTTCGCAGAAGAAAATGAGGCAATCTTGAAGGTTACTGATGTAGAAAAGTTGAAAGAAGCAGCCAGGACGTTTGCTGCTTTGCTTCAGGAAGGAGCCATTAAGGAAAATATCGATACACTCTTTATGGGCATGAAGGAAGCGGAAGCCGTGAAGCTTTTCGCCAACACCTATCTTGCCCTAAGAGTAAGCTATTTCAATGAACTGGATACATACGCCGAAGTCAAGGGCTTGGATACCAAGGCAATCATAGATGGCATAGGTCTTGACCCACGTATCGGCACCCATTACAACAACCCAAGTTTCGGCTATGGTGGTTATTGCTTGCCAAAGGATACCAAGCAGCTTCTGGCAAACTATGCCGATGTTCCTGAGAATCTGATAGAAGCAATTGTTGAGAGTAACCGCACAAGAAAAGACTATATTGCCGATGCCGTGCTGAAGAAGGGTGGATATTATGGCTATGCCGATGACAATAGTTATGATTCAAGCAAGGAACACAACTGTGTGATAGGAGTTTATCGCTTGACGATGAAGAGTAACAGCGATAACTTCCGCCAGTCTGCCATCCAGGGCATTATGAAGCGAATCAAGGCAAAGGGTGCAGAGGTAATCATCTATGAGCCAACTTTGGAAGATGGCAGCACTTTCTTCGGAAGCAAAGTAGTAAATGATATGGCAGCATTCAAGGCACAGAGCCAAGCCATCATTGCCAACCGCTATGATGCTTGTTTGGATGATGTAAAAGATAAGGTATATACACGAGATATATTTAGAAGAGATTAAGCAAAGTCATAAAGATTATATGGTATGTGGTTTAATAAGCAAGATCCTGAAGAACTTTAGCTTCCTAAAGATGAATATCAGAGAAAATATCGTCAAGCATTTGAAGGCATTGTAGATAAGTATCTGATTTATCATTGTGAGGATGAGAATGCCAAAATACTAATTTATATTGATCTAGATAATGATATAGATTGGATCATGAAGAAAGATCCTTTAAATGGAAATGAAGAATTAAACAAGGAGAGAAACAAATGGCTAGCCAATCTAGATATAGCACAAGCTTCACCATGTTTGAATCTGAGTGAGAAAAACATCATGAAGTTCAAGATAATGCTAGGAGCCGGTTATGAGAGTGCCTTATATGGAAATTTCGATTCAGTTCAGTCATGCATTGATCAAGCTTTGCTTTTCCTAAAAGCAAGAAACAAAGAACAGAGTAGATACATTATTTTAAGCGTATCGACGACAATTGTTTATAGTCATGAGTTATTGGCTGCTGCCAAAAGAAAAAAGAAGAATTTGAAACTTTACAACAGCATAATTGTAATTCTTATTATGCGACCATTGATGAAATTCACGCAGAGGCAGCAGGTATGGTGGTGAACAAAACGCATAATCGACAGCATCCTGAGATATATCTAAATTCCAGGTCATCAGCTCGTTTTCCTTTTGTAGTTGTTCCACATTGGCAATTGCAATTAGAAGATTAATGACTTGGTTATTCTGTTGCAGAATGTTATTGTGGTTTGGCTGTAAAGTTGGATTTTTCATTCAAAGATGATAAAATAAGTAATTTATAATGAAGAACAATCAATTAAAGGCAGGAGCTATGCTGTCTCTGTTGACATTTGGGGCTGCTAATGTTTTAGGACTACTCTATACCCCTTATATGTTAAGGATGATGGGACAGGAAGAGTATGGTTTGTATAGTCTCGTTGCATCTGTGGTCTCATATCTGACGATGCTAGATTTTGGATTTGGCAATGCTATAGTAAGATATACAAATTTATATAATGCAAGTGGTAGATACAACGAACTGCCTTGCCTTTATGGACAGTTTACCCGTTTATACGGGTTAATAGGTATAGTGTCGTTGTTTCTCGGAATCATGTTATACCTGAACATTGAGAATCTTTTTGGAAAGACGATGACGACAGAAGAGCTTTTCAAGATGAGAGTGATGATGGGGCTCTTAATATTTAATGTCGTGTTTACCTTCTCATTGAGTGTTTGGAAGAATATTCCTGTTGCTTTCGGGAGATTTGTATTTTCTAAATCAATAAATCTCTTTCGTATGCTTCTTAATCCATTGGTGATGGTTGTGCTGCTCTATTTTGGGTATAAGGCCATAGCATTGGTTGTAGTTACTACTATATTCAATATTCTCACATTGCTTGCTGATGTTTGGTATTCCAAAAGGAAACTAAATATAACTATAAGATTTGGTAAAATTGACAAGACCTTGGTACGTGAAATTACCTTTTATAGTTTTTGGATATTCTTGGGAGTGATAGTCGAGCGTATCTATTGGAGTGGAGGTCAGTTTATCCTTGGTATGACTTCTGGTAGTGCAAAGGTTGCTGTTTATGCTATCTCTGTTCAGTTGGCTTATGTATATATGGGACTCGGGTCTTTCTTGTGGGGAATAATGCTTCCAAAGGTAACGACATTGGTAGCTGAAAAAAATGATAAAGCGATTTCTGATATGTTTGTTAAGTTAGGACGACTTCAATACATTTTGATGTTGTTTGTTCTTGTTGGATTTATAGTGTTTGGTAAAAGTTTTATACTGTTGTGGGCTGGCGAAAAGTATGAAAATGCCTATATCATTACCTGTTTGTTTTTTGCCGCTTTATTAATTCCTTATTCTCAGAATTTAGGTCAAGTGATTGCGCAAGCGAAAAATCAAGTGAGATTATATGCAGTTATTAGGCTTGTTACATCTGCACTTGGACTTGTTCTTTCCTATTTTTTAGCTGAAAAATACTCTGATATAGGGTGTGCTGTCGGTGTGTTTGTTGCTTTGCTAATTCAGACTTTGGCAATAAATGTGTTTTATAGATATAAGCTAGATTTGAATGTAAATTCTTTTATGATAGAAATAATCAAATCATCATTAATAATGGCCTGTTGTCTAAGTGTAGGTTTAATTGCCCAAAAATATATCGAGATAAATAATTGGATAGAATTATTATTTTTTATTGGTTCTTGGGGATTCTTGGTCGTATGCCTAAATTGGTTTTTTGTCCTTAATTCGGGTGAAAAGATATTTATAAAAGGTATGTTAAGATTTTAAAAGGAATGGAAATTTTATTTTTGGTGATTTTCTTGCTAATACTAGCAAGTTTGCACTTTAAGAGTCCTACTCATTGTGTGTGCTGTTATTTGTTGTTTTATACATCTTTTTGGGGATTTTGTCCAACAGAAGTTCTTGTTTCAGGAACAGATGTAGGAACTTTTGCCATAAATATTACATTAGCAATTTTGTTGTTCTTTAGAAGTGGTTACTCTATATGTTTTGACAAAATAACTCGTTTTTCGATTGCATTTTTTCTTGTATTTTATTTCTATGGGTTGATAAAACCGGTTTATGATGGAAATCAAAATATATTAATGAGTATTAAAGCGTCTAAGTCTTTTATGACTTATATTTTCTTTTTTTATTTGCTGCTCTTCCGTAAGTATTTGGATTTTACGACGATATTTCGTTTTTTTATATTGACATCCCTGTATTTCTCTTTATTATACATCTTAGAGATAGCAGGAATCAAACTTGTCCCTCCATTTTATGCTAAAGCAACAACTCTGCAATGTCATTTTGACTCTTTTCTTCCATTCTCCATTATTCTTTTGTTTTATTATAATTATATTGGAGAGTCATCTAATTATTGGAAGTTAAAAGTATTGGTCTTATGTTTAGGAGTTATGTTAAGTGGCTATTTTTCTCTTGCTGCAACAACTCTATGTGGAATCGCTGTATTGTACTTTTTTAAGAAGACCATCTCTTTATCGCAAACAGCTTTCTTGTGTTTATTTCTTTTGATTTTTGTTTTAGCTTTTGTTTTAATTTCTCAAGATTCGGATTGGTACTTAAATATAGTAAAAGGACAATCTAACTCTTTGATAAGTAGAGATAGAAATAATGAATACAGGTGGCAAATAATCAATGCTAATTTTTTAGGAGGTGTAGGCTTTCTTTATAAAGGTTCTTCATTGTTAAGAAGTTTTGGCGGTACTGGATATAAGGAAACTTTGTCTTTTATAGATGCTGGATATGTTGATCTATTGGGACGATTTGGGGTAATCGGTCTCTTGTTATTTCTGTTTTATCCGTTTAAAATTCTTTTCAATTCTCTGAGAATTCCATACTTGTTTCCGTTTACCTTTTTAATAATACAATTTGTGGCGGTTAATTACACTTGGTCAGTATTTAGTTTCCCTATGGGGATTCTGGTGTTGTCTTTAGTGTATGTATTTATTATTAATGAATTAGATATGTATAAAAATTATGGATAAAAAATTGTCTTCTTGGTTAATTGCCAATGGATTTTCAAAACAGTCGAAATCGATTGTGGGGGGGTGATTCTGTTCGTTTTTTCTCATCAGGCGAGAGCCTTGATAGCCTTGTATATATTGATAAATTATAAGTGTAAAATAGTTACGTTTATCTTACGTAGATTTTTACGCTCTCATTATCATATCGAGTGCTCATGTAAAACGATAGGTAGCTATTTTATGTTGCCACATCCTCACAATATAATTATAGCAGCAGAGAGTATCGGAGATAACGTCCAGATTAACCAAAACGTTACATTGGGAGGGAATATGAGGAAGACTAAACAACGGTCATGGGGTGTCCAGAAACTGCCTATTCTGAAAAATCATGTGGTGATTTATTCAAATGCTGTAGTAGGTGGTCCAGTGATAGTCAATGAGCATGTTATAATAGGTGCTAACTGCACATGCACGCATGATGTTGAGGCAAATACTATGTTGTTTAATCAGACTAAGGTTTCAACTAGAAAGATAGAAGTTTTAAAAGGAACATATAGAACAAAAGAATGATATGGCAAAAATTTTAAATGTAATAAGTGCAGTGACACCTTTTGGTGGCACAATAACTAAGCTTCGTGTGTTGATGACACAATCAACATGCCATCAGCATTTTTTATATCAACCAAGCTTTAAGTCGGAAGAGTCGCTTATATTGGAAAATATAGATTGGTATAAGCAGCATGGCATTCCAGCTTCATATAGCTTATGTGGAAGAAATATTTTCAAGAATGCATTGAATGTCAGCAGATTGATAAAGAAATACAATATTGATATTGTGCATTTCTATTTTAATCACGAACAGTCGTTTGCTTGGCTTGTAAAAATGATGAATCCGAGAGTAAAAATGGTTAGATCTATTGTAGGGTATGATAAACGACTGTCACCATTCAGAAGATTGGTGGTAGGACTCTCTCTGAGAAGTGTTGACCATTACATCTTAATCTCTCGGTATATAAAACAACTATATGAGATGGAGTACCCTATATTGAAGAAGAAGCATTCGCAAATCATATATAATGGTGCAGTTCATGTAAGTGTGTCAACAAAGGACGTTTCCGAAAGAAAATACATAGTATCTTTGGGTGGCTTGTGTGAACGCAAGAACAGTATGGTGCTAATCGAGGCAATGAACATCATAGTTAACCAATATGGTAGAAAAGATATTGTCTTGAATCTCCTTGGTGACGGACCAGAAAGGAAAACTTTTGAGGAAAAGATCAAAGAGTATCATTTGGAAAACGTTGTTAATTTGGTTGGTTATGCATCTAATGTGCCAGAATGGCTTGATGACGCTGCTGTCTATGTACACCCTGCTATAACAGAAGGATTTGGAATCGCTGTAGTAGAAGCAATGCAAATGCATTGTCCTTGTGTCGTGGCAGACAAAGGAGCTTTGCCGGAATTGATTGTTGACGGAGAAGATGGATTTGTTGTGGATGCTTTTGACGCTCAGGTTTGGGCATCGAAAATTATAGAGTTGTTTGATGATAAAATAAAGAGAAAAGTAATGGGGGAAAATGCGTATCATAGAGCCCTAACACATTTCTCATTGGATGCATTTGTGAAACATCATGATGACTTTTATAACGAATTATTTCGTTTATAATGCAAGATATGAAGAAACTGTTAATTTTCCATAGAACGATAGCACCTTATCGCTTGGATTTTTTTAATGATTTATATGAGGCTTTTGATACGAAGGTTTGTCTTCAATATAAAAATCTTCAAAATCAGAAGTTTGACTATAATAAGATTTTAAGCAATATGAAATTTATCCCCTTTTATCTGCCAGTTTTGAAAAATGTAAAAGGGCGTATTTTTAGCAGGGGAATTTGGCATCAGTTGAGAACATTTAAACCTCATCTTGTCATAGTTGGCGAATTTGACATCATAGCTATCTTGGTGTTGTTGTTTCGATGCTTTATGCGTAAGCATTATAAGGTGATTTCCATTTGTGATGACAGTTATGATATGGTTGAAAATCATCATGAATTCTCGCTTGTCCATAGAATGATGCGTAAACTGATTGTGCCGCATCTTGATGAATTGATATTGGTAGAACCGAGAGTTGTAGAATGGTATCATGCTCATTATGGGAAAGGGATATGTTTTCCTATTATAAAAAAAGAAAAAGAGGCTCGTGACTTATATTTTTCCCTGTTTCCGCAAAGTTTAGAAATTGAGGAAAAGTATAGATTAAAAGGACGCAAAGTCTATTTGTTCGTGGGTAGATTGGTTTCTTTGAAGAATGTTGATTCCATTATCAAAGCATATTCGAAGATACATTCTGATGCGACAAGCCTTGTTATCATCGGGGATGGACCTGAAAGAGAAAGCTTAGAACTTTTAGCTGAGGAAAACAATATCGAGGTGATTTTTACAGGCAGATTGGAGGGAAATCAACTTTGGGCATGGTATAATGTCGCCGATGTTTTTATGTTGTTAAGTTACCAAGAGTCTTTTGGAGCCGTGGTGAATGAGGCATTACTAGCTGGATGCAAATGTATTGTATCTGAGAAGGCTGGCTCACAATGTTTGGTGGAGAATGACAAGAATGGATATGTTGTAAATCCCACAGACTTAGAGAATATTGCACAAAAAATGCTTATGTGTCCTGTAGAGCCTGCTGTAAAGCTTAATGCTTTGAGAGACAACCAAATGAGGTACTCATATACGTTTGTAATGAATCAATTAATTAATCATTTAAGAAAGTTATGACGGACAATCCAATAACAATAGAACTGTTTAAGCAACTTAATTTGCAACATGTAAATTATTGTGTTTTACGCAATTACGAATTCTTGCCTGGTAGCACTGGTACTAGCGACTTGGATATTTGGGTACATCCTAATGATTATCCCAAGTTTAGAGGAATATTGAAGTGCATCTGTGAGACGGGTATTGCTTATTTAGTATCTTATAAGTCAGATGCGTTATGCCCTCAATTTACTCTATGTGCATATCGATCTGGTTTACAGATAGATATGCACGTCGGAATTGCAAATCATAGAGGAGTTCCTTATTTTGACCAAGAGATTTTATCTCATAATGTATCATCTTACAATGGCATAAGGGTTTTGCGCCCAGAAATTGATTCTTTAATGTGCTTTCTGAAAGAAACTCTTAATAACAAAAAGTGTAAGCGAAGTTATTGCGAGAAAGCACATAAAGCGGTAAAGAATATGTCGTTTGATGTTTTTACTTCTTATATGAAGGCATTTTCTCCTAGAATAAGAAAGGAAATTTATTCATTGTTGGTTTCAGAAAAAAATACAGAAGAAAATATTAGACAGATTGGTGTTGAGGCTTCTTCTGATTTGTTGGGTGTGAAAGCAAAAATGAAGCATATTATAGGTCAAGTTGTCAAACTTAAACGATTTATTCATCCTATTGGATATACTATAGCCTTTATGGGAACAGATGGGGCAGGTAAAACAACAGTCATTAATTCTGTAACCCCAATTCTGAATGAGGCTTTTCATAAAGGGGTACATTATGAGCATATGAGACCAAATTGTTTGCCTGCCTTGGCTGTTCTTTTTGGGAAAAAAAGCAAGGCGGAAGTTCCGCAAGTCTGTACTGATCCTCATGGTGGTAAACAGTCAGGAATGGTAGGTTCTCTATTACGTTTATCATATTATTTGCTAGACTACACATTAGGATATGCCCGTAAAATCCTTTATGACAAGTCTGTGAAAAACCATGTTTGGATTTTTGACAGATATTACTATGATTTTATATTAGATCCTAAAAGAGCATGCCTTAGTTTGCCTAAGTGGCTGGTTCGTATGTTTGAGGCTTGTGTTCCTACTCCAGACTTGATTGTTTGCTTGGGAGCTGAAGCGGAAATAATACACAATCGTAAACCCGAACTGCCGTTGGATGAGGTCGAACGTCAGGTGAATGAACTTAAGAAATTTGCGAAGAGTCATAAAAAGGCTGTTTGGGTAGATACTGCTTGTAGCGTGGATGAAAGTGTCACCCAAACAATGCGAGAAATATTAAATATGATGAGTTCGAGATTCAGTAAAATTTTATAATAATGAGAGTGTTAGTTAGTTGCTATGCCTGTTCGCCATATAAGGGAAGTGAACCGGGAATGGGGTGGAATTTCATTAAATGTTTGTCTTCAAAGCTAGAACTTCATGTCATAGTGGAGAGTAAATTTGAAGAAGACATCAATAGGTATCTGGCAAGTCATTCTGAAGAGAAAAATAATATGCATTTCTATTTTGTGGCTAAGGAACGCCACAAAAAACTCCGAAAACTATGGCCCCCTTCTTATTACTGGTTTTATAATCTTTGGCAGAAAAAAGCCTATTTCTTGGCAAAAAAACTAGATGCCCAATTCAACTTCGATTTGATTCATCAATTGAATATGGTTGGTTATAGAGAACCAGGTTATTTGTGGAAGTTAGATAAGCCCTTGGTATGGGGACCTATTGGCGGATTTAATATCACTCCATGGTGTATGTTATCATCAATGGGAGTGAAAGGAATGCTTTTTTATGGTTTACGCAATATCATCAATTTATGGCAGATGCATACGATGGTGCGAGTGAGAAAAGCGATGAGGCATTCAGTACAACTCATATCAGCTACACAGGATGTTAAAAATACTATAGCGAAATTATATGACCGCTCAAGTGTTCTTATTCCTGAGGTTGGATATTATGGTGACGAATCCACTCCCTTTGTATTTCATAGACGTATGAATCAATTGAAACTTTGTTGGAGCGGAATATTTACTCCTAGAAAATCTTTACAATTGCTTCTGAAAGCACTTGCATTGACTAATTTCGCCGTCGAGCTCCATGTGATTGGTGATGGTGAATGTCATCATAGATGGAGAAAGTTAGCTCAAAAACTAAAGTTGGATAACGTAGTTTGGTATGGATGGGTTGATAGAAGCAAAAGCATAGAAATTATGAAATCGTGTGATGTGTTATGTATTACAAGTCTTAGTGATTTGACATCTACGGTATTATTAGAAGGATTATCTTATGGTTTGCCGGTAATTGCATTAGACCATTGTGGCTTTTCTAATATTATAACCGAAAAATGCGGTATCAAGATTCCCATACACTCTCAAAGTCAAGTAATCTCTGATTTTGCAAAAGCCATAGACGTATTGTCGGCAGATGAAAGATACCTAGAACAATTATCAATAGGTGCTAATAATAGAGCGAAAGAGTTTGGATGGTTAGAAAAATCCGAGCAGATTTACAATATATACTCAGATGTGTTGAAGCATGAAACTATATAGATTTAAGACATTTACCACTTCTTATTATTTCCCAGAAATAGATTCGTCTCTGAACTTTATGTATGGGTTGTATAGTGCTTATGGCAGTAAATTGTCAAAATGTTGTTGGTGGATATTTAGACATAGTCGGCTTGTAAGAAATCTTTTCCGATGTGAGGTTTCAGAGTTGCCTTTTCCCTATTCCTTGATAAGAGAGCTGGATGGTAACAATTGTGTCATGGCTTTTAACATGGGAAGCCCCGGTGTAGAACAGAAATTATCAATGTTGGGATATGATTATACGGAAGATCAGCCGTTCTTTGCTAAGTTTTCACAAAGCGAGATAGCTCGACATTTAACCATAAATGAAATAAATATATATCGCTTATTAGAGGGAACTGGAATGACTCCTAAACTTTACAAGGCTATAGAAAATGAGCAATATGTTTATTTAAAAGCAGAGTATGTCTCTGGTAAACGACCTAGGCTTACATCAGTTACTCCTCAGGTCATAGATATATGTCTTCTTTTGTCTCAGTATCATTTAACTGACGAAAAGAAAAATTCGGAGGGTCTAGCGTTAACTCTTAGCCATGGCGATTTTTGTCCTTGGAATATGTTGGAGCGTAAATCTTATATTCGTTTGGTCGATTGGGAACTGGCAAAAGATCGACCTTTGGGTTATGATTTGTTTACATACGTATTCCAGGTTCCATTCTTGTTGACTCCAGAAAAGCCAATTTCGACAATCGTAGAAGAAAGCAAAGAACATTTTGAAATGTATTTCAAACAAATGGGCATAGATAACTATATTCAATATTTGAAGAGCTTTGCGAAGAATAAGTATGAATATGAGTCGTATAAAAATGGAAATCTTGCGTCGAAATATGCGGAACTATCTATGTGGATTTCACATAATATGTGATGGGGGACATAAAGGGCTTTTAACCCGCATCTCGCATTCTCATACTTCTTCAAATTCAGGCGATATTTGGTGACACCTTTCTTGGATAAAGGAAATTATTAGTATAGAAATCTTCTTTTTTAAATAGTTTATTGCCGAGCTTTTTGCTTGACAACAAACACATTATTCTCATATATGAAACCAAAAATACTTTTTATTCTTCATATGCCTCCTCCTATACATGGAGCAGCTATGATGGGGAAATATGTCCATGACAGCAAGTTAATCAACGAGGAGTTTCGCTGCCATTACATCAATCTTACTACAGCCAAAAAACTGCAAGATATTGGCAAGGGTAGTGTAAAAAAATACTTGCGATACTTGGGAATAATAGGAATGGTAGTATTGAGAGTCGCTACTTTTAAACCGCAGTTGGTGTATGTGACTCCTACTGCATGTGGAGGTGGATTCTATAAGGATTTTGTTGTAGTGCAACTCTTGAAACTTATGAGACGAAAGGTGGTGGTACATTACCATAACAAGGGTGTCGTAACCCGACAGGATAAGAAACTGGATGACTGGATGTATCGTAGATTCTTCAAGGGCATAAAAGTTATCTTGTTGTCTGATGCTTTATATGAAGATGTGAAGAAATACGTGAAGCGTGAAGATGTGCTGATTTGTGAAAATGGTATTCCTGGAAATGCTGTTGATGCAAAGGATATCACTAGAGCAAATACTACGCCTAGAATCCTCTTCTTATCAAACCTGTTAATAGCTAAGGGGGTTTTTGTACTTCTTGATGCTTTAAAGATGCTGGATGATAAGAAGTTGAATTTTATCTGTGATTTCGTTGGAGCAGAAACCAATGAGATTGATGCGCATCGTTTTCAAGAAGAAGTGGAAATGCGAAATCTGCAAAATAAAGTAGCTTATCTTGGTAAGAAATATGGTGAAGAGAAGGAAAATCTGTACAAAAAGTCTGATTTCTTCATCCTTCCTACCTTAAACGAATGTTTCCCTTTAGTCTTGTTAGAGGCTATGCAGCATGGTTTGCCATGTGTTGCATCAGAAGTAGGTGGCATCAGCAGCATCATCCACGATGGAGAAAATGGCTATCTTGTGGAGATGAATAATCCGAAAGTTCTTGCTGATAGCATTGAAAAACTATTGAAGGATGCTGATTTAAGAAAGAATATGGGAGAGAATGGATGGATGAGATTTAAAAGTGATTTTACTTTGGAGGCTTTTGAAAAACGAATGGAATTCTGCTTGAAAAAGGCTTTGAAGTAAATTTGAAGTAAAAAAGTACTTAGCGATATATTAGGGAAAGAAAGTTATATTTTATGGAGAAATATTTTAATATCAACTACGAATTCTCGCCCGAAGAAGTGTGGCGAAGAATTGATCTTCAATTATCTAAGAACGAAGCTGACTATATCTGCGTGGCGGATGGGGTAATCCTGAACAATGCTAACAGAAAGCCGGACTACTTAAAGATTGTAAATGATGGTATGTTTGCCATCTGCGACAGCGGATATGTGCCGCTCTATATCAAATGGCTCTATGGAAAAAGGTATCCGCAGTACTGCGGCAGTCAGATTTTCAAGGATTTGGTCAGCTCGCAGAAATACTGGATGTTCTTTATGGGTACCAACCAGAGAATACTCGATGGGTTAAGAGAAAACTTGAAGGAAATGAACCCAAAGGTGGAGAACATGAGCTTCTATGAACTGCCCTTCAAGGCTGTGGATGAGTTTGACTATCCTGCCATCGCAAAGATGGTGAACGAGGATGGGGCGGATATTATCTGGGTGGCGCTGGGCGCTCCGAAGCAGGAAATTTTTATGAGCAAATTGAAACCTTATCTGAAAAGAGGGGTGATGATTGCCGTGGGGGCTGCCTTTAAGTTCTACAGCGGACAGGATGAGAAGCGTGCGCCGAAATGGATGCTGGATGCACATCTGGAATTTGTATATCGCATCTTCTGCGACCCGAAAAAACAGTTGAAGAGATGTGGCTGGATTGTGGTTACCCTGCCTAAGCTGCTTTGCCAGGAATGGAAGCGTAAACGCTTCATGCAACTATAGATAATACTGTTATAGATAATGCTGCTATAGATAATACAACTATAGATAATGCTATAAAAAGTAACAATTTAGACTATTTACTTTTATGATTCAACCAATTTATATTTTTCTGCTGGTAGCACTTGTTGTGTCTGTCACCATCGCCATGCTTGTGCTGCCTAACATCCTTCTTATCTCGCATAAGAAGAAACTCTTTGATATGCCGGATAAGAGAAAGGTGCATCATGCGCCGATTCCGCGACTGGGCGGACTCTCGTTCTTCCCAGTGATGCTGATTACCATGGGCGGTCTGGTGCTGATATATCATCTGATGGGACTGAGCAGCGGATCGATGCACGGGGAGGTGCCTTATGAGTTTTTGGCACTGCTGGTGGGTAGCATGATGCTGTTCCTGGTAGGACTCGCCGACGATCTGATTGGAGTGGGGTACAAGAAGAAGTTCCTGGTGCAGATATTGGCGGCAAGCCTGCTCGTGGCTTCGGGCGTGTGGATCAAGTCGCTCGACGGTCTCTTCGGGGTGTATCAGGTTTCTCCATGGTTCGGCATGCCGTTTACCGTGCTCATCGTGGTGTATGTTACCAATGCCATCAACCTGATTGACGGCATCGACGGTCTGGCTTCCGGACTCTGCGGCATCTCGCTGGTGGCTCTGGCGGGGCTGCACATCTGGCTCCATCTGTTTTCCTTCGCCCTGCTCTGCATTGCGGCGCTGGGTGTGATCATCCCTTTCTGGTTCTACAACGTGTTTGGAAATGCCATGAGGGGCAGGAAGCTCTTTATGGGCGATTCGGGTTCGCTGTCGCTGGGCTACATCATCAGTTTCCTGATGATTCACCTGAGCACGGTGGATGTGAACCCGCATGTGGTTTCCGACTACAACATGGTGTTTGCCTTTACCACGATGCTGGTGCCGTTGCTCGACGTGGTGAGAGTGGTGGGCCACAGACTGAGAAACAGGCAGAATCCGTTCTTGCCCGACAAGAGCCACATCCATCATAAACTGCTGAGATGCGGACTGAGGGTGAGACAGGTGATGGTGGCTATCTGCGTGCTCTCGCTGATGTTCATCCTGCTCAACTTCCTGATGATCGGCCACGTGAACATCACGTATATCCTGGGCATCGACATCGTGGTATGGATAGTGTTCCATCTTATCTTAGATGTCATTCTGCACACCAGGAGGGCGGAAATGGATATTTAATCCTCTATATTTAAATATATGCTATTCCCGGCTCGGAGATTCAAAAAGGAATCTCTGGGCCGGGATTTTTGCGTTTGTGGGGGGTGGATGAGGGCGTGGCTGCATGGGGGGAGTGTGATGGCTTTTCGTGTTAAAAACTATGAAATCTTAGGTGTTTTCATATAATAGTTGTACCTTTGCGAAAACTAATTATAAATAATTGAATAAATGAGTAAGTATCGTTTTTCTATATATGACTATCATGCTATCAAGGAGGCTGATATTCTGATAGATGGTATCACCGTGCTGGCAGGACCAAATGGCTGTGGTAAGAGTACTATATCTAGATGGTTGTATTATATGATAGATATTGCTACGGACTTTGACTCCTATCTGGTTAAAGGATATAAAACAGAAATAAATTCATTGTTACAAAATATCAGTCGTGCCATCAGGGAAATGTGGGGGCTAAATAGAGGTGTTAACAATGGTCTGAATGTTTTGCAATCTATTGACGATTTAAAACTCGATGATAATTTCTCATTAGGCTCAATAGACGAATACACGGTTAAGCTACATTTGTTTATAGGTGAATTTGCCTCACAACTAGATAAATTCTTGAATGCAGAGAATGTTCAAGAACAACGAAAAGACAGAGTTCTCAATTTCTTGAATCAGAATTTGGATGGTGAGGAAAAGGCTAGAAATGCTCAAGCTTTTGCAGAGTTGATAAGCCTACAGGTAGATAAAATGCAGCAAGAGGTATTGTATAAAAGTGAGGATCGCTCCTTGACAGATGTCTTGTCTTTTCTTCATACATATCTATATGAAGATGAAATGGTTCCCTTTAATATCGCCTTGCAAGAGGAAGGGGTCAACATTATCTCTGATGGGAGAATAGGGTCTCTCTTTAATCTGGACAAAGCGATTTACATAGACACTCAAATGGCTTTCGGCTTGGATGACTTCTTAAAAAATGTATTTTGGCAAAGATTAAGAAAATTGATGCTAGAGGAAAATGGTTGTCATGATAAGCAAAATATACGTTTGCTGTATCGCATATCAGAAATCCTAAATGGAAAAATTAATGTTTCTGACAGTTTGTTGGGCAATAAAGAAATGTATTATGAGCGCAAGGATGGCAAGCTATTGCTTCCTTTGGATAAAATTGCTACTGGTATGAAGTCGTTTGCCTATCTTTTCCAGTTAATAAAGAATGGTTATTTGGATGACAAGACGGTTCTAATGATAGATGAGCCGGAAGTTCATTTGCACCCTCAGTGGGTTGTTGTTTTTGCTAGATTATTGATTCTTATCCGTAAATCGTTGGGAGTAAAAATAGTCTTAGCGAGTCATAATCCTGACTTTGTCGCTGCCATCAAGGCAATAGCCAAAAAGGAAGAAATCTTGGCTGAAACAAACTTCTATTTAGCTCAGAGTGTGGATGATGATGGGTTTCAGTATGCTTTTAAGCCTCTTGGCAGTGACATCGAACCTATCTTTAATTCGTTCAATATAGCATTGGAAAGGATTCAGCAATATGGCGATACAGATCTTTGATAATGAGTGTGTAGAGTCGCACCCCATTTATGAAAAGGCTGGGGCGCTACTAAGTGACGTTTGTAAAAGGGATTATAAAGATAATTTCTTTGACGAGCGAATCGAATGTTTGGACATGGATACTTATGAGGTTATGATTTGTGGTGGGCAAAAGCAAGCTACAATGGATGCGGTAATAGGTATCGCTGATTACGAAAATAACCATAAGACAAACTGTAAGCTGCTAATGGTTGAGTTGAGGTTGGGGTATAAATCGACTCAAGGACTAGAGGCTGCTAGCTTGAATCGTAAAGTATCGCATACTCTTGAACTGTTGAATCCTGCTGTTTGTCTAGTTTCTGACAAGGCAATATTTGTTTTTGACGGTTTACTGTGTCAACAAGCGATTCATTGGATGTTCTCTAAAAGGTATTCCAATGTTTCAAAAAAGGAGTGGGTCGTAATGAGTCCCATGATGTTTTGCAAGGCCTATCTTGCACCAGAAGATTTGCCTTATCAGCCAATCCTCGATTTTGTAAAAGGCAAGGCAGACTTTGCAAAGATGTTGGAGAATAAATCTTGGCAACAGATTTATAAAAGTCTTCAATGGTGGGGAAAAGCTTATTATAAGTATTGTTACATAGCAGAAGAGGCAACTCTGATAGCTAGTCTCATCTCGGAAGTATGGGAGGATTTGAAGTCTCATAAGCATGAAATGACAGATGATGACCTTTTAAGTTTTAGTATTTACGCAGAGGATTATCCAGATTTTAATTTAGATGAACTTTAATCCTCTCTCTCTATATATAAATACAAGATATTCCCGGCTCGGAGATTCAAAAAGGAATCTCTGGGTCGGGATTTTTTTTTTGTTAAAATCGTGGAAATGCTTGGTTGTTTGGGAGAATTGATGTATATTTGCAATTCATTAGATAGCGTTTGATTATGGCAAGAAAATTATATCCTATAGGAATTCAGACATTTGAACGTATCCGCAAGGAGGATAAGTTCTATGTAGATAAGACGGAATATGTCTATCGTATGACACATACGGATGGAAAGTATTTCTTCTTGAACCGACCACGCCGTTTCGGCAAGTCGCTGCTGGTTTCCACCTTCAAGAGTTATTTCGAAGGCAAGAAGGAACTTTTTGAGGGGCTTGCCATTGAGGAGCTGGAGAAAGAGTGGAATGAATATCCCGTGCTGCACTTCAGCCTGGCTGGAGGCAAACACATGGAGAAGGAACAGCTGGATCGATACCTCTTATATATATTGAAGGAAAATGAGGATAGGTTTGGAGTGGATTATGATTCTTCAGCCCCAAACGTCCGTTTGCTCAACTTGATAAGAACAGTTACTGCAAAGACTGGCAAGCAGGCTGTGGTGCTCATCGATGAATATGATGCACCGCTTCTGGATGTGGCTCATGAGAAGGAAAAACTCGATGTTTTGTGCAATACGATGCGCAATTTCTACAGTCCCTTGAAAGATTGTGAGCCAATGCTCCGTTTCGTCTTCCTGACGGGCATCACGAAGTTCTCGCAGCTCAGCATCTTCAGCGAGCTCAATAACATCACGAATGTCAGTATGGATGAGCCATATGCCGGCATCTGCGGTATCACCAAGGAGGAAATGCTTACCCAGATGAGCGATGACATCGATGCTCTTGCCGAGCATCTGGAACTGAGCAGGGAGGAGACCATCCAGGAGCTGAAAGACCATTATGACGGTTATCACTTCACTTGGCCTTCGCCAGATGTCTTCAATCCTTACAGTCTGCTCAATTGCTTTGCCGATGGCAGAATGGATGATTACTGGTTCGGCTCGGGCACTCCTACCTATCTCATCAATATGATGAGAAAATATGAATTCCTGCCTGCAGACCTTGGCGAAACCATAGAGGTGGGCAAGAAGGACTTTGATGCCCCTACAGAAACGATGACCACTATCGTACCTTTGCTCTATCAGAGTGGATATGTCACCATCAAGGGATATGACAAACCGACAAAGTTGTATCAGTTGGCATTGCCTAACCAGGAGATTAGGGTGGGGCTGTATGGTAGTCTCTTGCCTCATTATCTGATGGACAAGTCGGCGAAGGCTAACACGACCATCGCCAAGATGTCGGTCTTTGTAAAGAAGGGGGATATGGATGCCGCTTTCTGCCTGCTGAACGACTTTCTTGAGACGGTGCCTTACTGCGACAACACTAATTACGAGGGGCATTGGCAGCAGACGCTCTACATCATGTTTGCCCTGCTTACCAACTATAGCATCCTAGTGGAACCTCATACAGCGAAGGGCAGAATCGATATTATGATGGAGACGGATGATACCATCTACGTGATGGAACTGAAGTTCAACAAGAGTGCCGAGGAGGCTCTCGCCCAGATAGACGCAAAGCACTATGCCGACGCCTTCAAGATGAGTGGCAAGAAGGTGGTGAAGATTGGTTTGAACTTTTCTGTGAAGGACGAGGTGAACTGCCTGGAATGGAAGATTGTATCTTAAGACAGGATTGTATCTTGAGGCAAGACAAGCAGAAAATGCAGAAAATTCCTGTTATAGTCCTGTATATTTCCTGATAGCCTTGATGAAGGTATCGCCATATTTATTGAGCTTGAATTCTCCTATACCACTGATCAGGCTCATGGCATTCTTGGTGGTAGGTTTCATCCTTGCGAGTTCATGAAGACTCTTGTCGCTGAGTACGATATATGGAGGATAACCCTGTTCGTCGGCAAGGTTCTTGCGTATCTTTCTGAGGTGTTCAAAGAGCCCTTTGTCTTCCACGCCTTTC
>OBII01000200.1_pt1 | contig 27170 bp, 34 predicted proteins | sample 2433771 | NCBI WGS metagenome assembly OBII01 (sample SAMEA2452127, study PRJEB22498) | human gut metagenome | biome: human feces; feature: human gut; material: feces | place: Australia | collected 2012
TCTGTCAGTTTTGTTCCAAAATGTGTCTGTAACAGCATAAAAAATGTATCCAGATCATTCAGATATCGCTCAAAATACCTTTCGACTTCCTTATCTTTTTTAGCAAAGTCAATCAGAAGATAACTTTCGTATTCGTTTTTTGATTATACGCAAGCAAAAGAATCACAGTCTACCAGTGTTTCTACTTCATACTTACTCAATTCTTTCGACGCATTCAAACAATCTGCTTTAAGTTTAATTCTGCAATTGATTCACCTCTGCCAGCACTTCCCAATAACCGCTGTGGCTGTTACCCACACGCTTAATCAGTTCTTGTGTTTTCATTTTTCTTAAATAATACTTCACACGATCTAAATTCCATCCCAATTCATTTGCATACTCTCTTTGAGACATGGACGGATAATTATGGACTAATTCCAGTATCTTTTTATCATCATCTGATAATGTTGATTTCTTGCTTTGAGTAGATTGGTGCGTTTGGGTAGTTTGGGTAGTTACACCATTGACACCAAACTCACCTTTTACCTTACGGTACATATTTACTCTGAAATCGCCATCAAAATCGACAAGCTCTGGCTTCGGCAGTCCATACTCCTCACATGCTTCAAATAATCTCGGTATTCCGGTTCCCCATTTCTCAATAATCTTCATATACGCAAAGGCTCTGGCGATTGCCGGATTTCTCGGCTTTGAATAGCCTTCCAGCATTTTTAAAATAGTAACATTATTCAAAAGCATTCCCGGAGAAGTTACCTCCAATCTGTCATCAAACAATGCTACCTGGATATTTCCCGGCTCAAGATAACTGCGGTGTGCCACTGCATTTGCAATTAACTCACGAATACTGTCTGTCGGAAGCTCATATACATCCTGTCTGTACATCCCCATTATCGTCATTCCCATATTGATTTTTTCAAGGACATACTGATAAGCTGCTTCCATCTGCTCCTGAATAGAGCCTTCAAATTCCCTACGGTCAACAAAATGTGCACGATTCGTTCCTTTAAACACACCACATTGAATTACCGGCATTTGCGGCATTTTGCCTGTTAAAAGTGCATAGGCATTTGTCGGATATACCTTACCCTCTGCATCCTTCAACACGCCCCATGAAATCAATGTATTCTTTGTTACATCTTTTATCTTTGCTTTCTCACTATCCTGCCATGTATTTTTCAAGGCAGTTTCTTTCATACTTTTGCAAAGTTCCTCGATCTCGCTGTCGGAAACAGGCATATTCTGGCATATCTCACTATCAAAATAGCGATTCTGTCCCTCTAAAATCAGTTCCTTCAGCATATATCCTTCCACCTCTGCCATTGGCAAAAGCGACCACTGTTTTCATGTATTTTTCGCTTTTCTCTGGTACAGTAACCTTGTACTCTATATTCTTTGATTCGCCGGAAAACAGCTTATCTTCTGCCATAATTCTACCTCCAATTCTAATCAAAAGCTTCATACTTAATTGCCCATCCACCAATCAGAATATTCTTAATAAATGACAGCAATACAAAATACATTTGCGAGATTTCGCTATCACTATATTGATATATTCCATTGTGCAATATATGATTTCTAAAAGGAATTCTTTTATCTATTTCATCGTTAAAAGCATCCGTCCTTGCAAAAACAATGTTGGTTATTGCCAATATATAGCATCGTCCTATATTAGCACCTGTTACCTTATCCAATTTTGAATTGATTGCATTCTTTACCTCTTGTTTTATTCCACTCTTTCCAAATGATTCATCAAGGCACTCCTCAATCAATTTTTCAATATGAGATATCAATATAACTATTTTTTCTCGTTTTGCAATATTTCGGCTATATATGATCTTTTTTAAGTAATTGGCCAGCTCAGAATCCAAAAATGAAAAATCCGAATCTAATCCATCAAATACATCTGATAGCTTTTCATAATCTTCATATAACCATTCTATATCCTCCAAAACAATATCTTGTTTCGGATTTATTGATTGAACTTTTGAATATAGTTCTTTTTCTTTTATATCGCTAAAATCAAATTTTCGTAAAGTCGATTGAAGTTGTTCAAATATTCCTGTTAATTTTGATGAAATATTTATGTCAAATATACTCAAATTTTGCATTTATTTCTCCATCAGCTACTTTTCCTTTGCCTTAATGTTCTTAGAATCTGCCAGTATCTCATAGAATTTACCATCTGATGCCGTCTGTCTGGCTCAGTTTTTTTTTTTATTGTGGTTTTTGCTGTTGGAGTAGTTTTTTGCTCTTTTTTTCCGTCAACATCTTTTATTATACCATATCCCTTTGTCTTGATCCAAGGTCTCTCCGATTTGCTGTGCAAATTCTTTCTGCTCCGGTGTTAAATTGTTTTTTACCATTTTTCGTTCCCTCCAGTGTAGTGGAATTGCACGATTAAGATAATTCATTTTATCATATAACGATTTTAAGCACAATCTAGCAGGATCATTTTTGTGTTTTTACAAATCGAGTAGGAGGCGGTAACTAAATCATAAAAGCCACTGTTTATCCAATGTCATTAAGTTAAGATGACCAATCAAGATCTTAGCATCAGATTACAACGAGTTTAGAGCATGTGCAACAATGATTGACAGATTGAAACTAGAGAATGTTATTCTTGTTGCTGATAGAGGATATGAAAACTATAACATTTTTGCACATGCAATTGAAAAAGGATGGAAATTCGCTATACGTGTCAAAGATAAAAATAGTAATGGAATTGCATCTGGGTTAAATCTTCCTCCAAATGATGAGTTTGATATAGATATCACTCAGATTTTTTCGAGGATAAATACAAAGACCACAAAAAATGCAGGCTATAAGTGGATGCCTGTAAATCAAGTGTTTGATTATCTTCCACGAAAAAGTGATAAAACAAAACAGGTGAACTTTACAATCGCCATTTATATTTGTAGAGAATATCTCCGTAATAAACGCAATCTTAGTCCACCTGATGTGATTAACCTAATAGAAAAGCATGTATTACCAGTAAGACCTGGTCGAAAAGACCCTCGCAAAGTCAAACCCCAGTCATCTGTAAGCTTTCTATATAGAGTGGCTTAATCATAGATAATTATAAGGTTTTTTTGACAGATAAACAATCTGTCTTTTTGTTGTACTGCAAAATAGACAAAAGAAAAAAACACATCATATTTATCAAACAATTGCAAATATGATGTGTTTTATAATTATGTCAAAATTCTTAACTTAATGACATTGCCCTTTCGAGCTCTTCTTGCTTTGTACAACATTAAATTGTAGATGATTACTGTAAGAGTGAAAGTACACCCTGGTTAGACTGATTAGCCTGTGCAAGCATAGACTGTCCAGCCTGTGCAAGAATGTTGTTCTTGCTGTAGTTAACCATCTCTTCAGCCATATCTGTATCACGGATACGAGACTCAGCTGTTGTAGTATTCTCAACTACGTTGTCAAGGTTGTTGATTGTGTGCTCAAGACGGTTCTGAACTGCACCGAGTGATGAACGCTGTGAAGATACCTTTGAGATAGCATCTGAAATAGCATCTACTGCGTATGTTGCAGCATTTCCTGAATCATCTTTTACATTAAGTCCTTTAATACCAAGGCTTGCAGAATCCATAGCATCTATGTTGACCTGAATCTTGTTTGTCATATCGGCATCTGCACCTACGTGAAGGCTGAATGCTAAGCTGTTTGCAACTTTTGCCTGACCAACTTTAATAGAAAATGTTCCATCACCATTAGTAAGGTCTATAGCGGTATCAACATTAGCGCTTGTACCAACTTTAGCTTTTCCTTCTGTATCACCAATCTGGTTAGCCTTGAGGAGTTCCTTTGAAGCAAGCTCGTACGCTTTATTCTTAGAAATAACTGTTGCATCTGTATCTGAGACACCATCCTTAGGAGTTGTATCATTCATTCCCGTAACACTCTTTGTTCCGTTCTGAACTGTAGCGCCTTTTTTTACTTCTGTTTTAATTGCATCAACATCAGCAAATTTTCCAGAAAGTGCCGTACCTGTTCCATCACCTTTATCTGTAGGTGCTGAAGCATACCAGCCCGCTTCCCATCCATCTGTAAGACTTCCGGCAGCTGTATTCGCTGCTTTTGCAGCATAATAAGTATACTCTGTTCCATTTACAGTAACTTTTTTATTTGCTGAATCAGCAACATCTGTTGCATTATCTGTAAACCACTTATCAACCTCTGCATCATCTGAGCCAATTGTATAACTCTTTCCGCCAATGCTTACTTTATCACCTGCATTAAGTGTATCCATAACAAATGTAGCAGTTCCATCGCCGTTATCTGTAAGTTTTCCCTTAAGACCTGCATCATGAGCCTTCATGTTGATTGTCTTTGTTCCTGCTTCACCCTTTAACAGATATGTCTCATTGAACTTTGTTGTCTCTGACACACGGTCAATCTCTGTTGTGAGCTGGTCAATCTCATCCTGGATAGCCTGACGGTCTGAATCCTTTGAGTTTGTGCCATTGGCAGCCTGTGTTGCAAGCTCGTTCATACGCTGAAGCATTGAGTGAACCTCTGTAAGAGCACCCTCTGCTGTCTGTACTGATGAAACACCATCCTGAGCGTTTGTAGATGCCTGGTCAAGACCACGAATCTGCTTTCTCATCTTCTCAGAAATTGTAAGTCCTGCTGCATCATCTGCTGCACGGTTGATTCTGTAACCTGATGAAAGCTTCTCTGTGCTCTTTGACTGTGCGCTTGTTGTTACGTTGAGCATTCTGTTGGCATTTGCTGCCTGCATGTTGTGTTGTACTACCATAATATAATCCTCCTTGTCCCACGTTCGTGGGTTATTATGTTTGACCTCTGGAAATCCTTTTCCCGAGGGTTTTGCAGCTGCTTTGTGTTTATTTTTATTTAAGCAGTTGCGGTTTTCTATAACAAGCGGCTTCCCGGGTGTGGCAGATGCCACAGCCGCCTATTAACATGGTTAGTTGCTTTGCGTCTTTTTCTGACGTTCTTTCTCATTCCAGATGATTTGCTTGATTTGTTTCTTTGCTTCACTGGAAAACTCAGGTTCAGGATAATATGTATCTTTTCGCTTCGCTGGGTCCGGTTCGTTGTTGGATCTTGCGATATTCAGTTCTTTTGGAGCATCTATCAGTAATCGACAGTGCTTTCCTGTTCCACCCGCGAACACGATTCGGATATCGTCTCCGATATTTACATATTGCCCTTCCTTTAATGATAATTTGAGCATTTTCTACCTCCATGCACTAGGGAATAGCTTTGTCCATGCTTTTCCGAATTATGTAACATTTTATAGTAAAATGTTACATTTTTTGCTTTACACCTACTATATCGGACACCATTTTTAGAACTTAACCCCAAGAAAAAAATTTTTTTAAATAATTTTCTTTACCTTTTTCTATCATTTTTAATTAATCTCACTGGATTCAACTATATCGCGTTAAAGTTAAAGCAATTCTTGATGAAATATGACTAAAACGGCATAAATATTTGATGTTATTTAATCAACTTCTGTTTTGACCCCCTTATTAATCTGCGAAAAAATGTAACATTTTACTATAAAATGTTGCATTTTTTGCTTTTTATAATTACTATTATTTTGTTGTGTATTTTGGATATTCCGGGGAAGAGTCTGTCATGCGGCATGTGCCTGATAATATTTTCTACCGCAAAGGAGTATTCAATGGGAACTACACAGCCAATCCGAAATAAGGATGAACTGGCGGCTTTCAGGATGTACTATAAAGATATCCATCCAAACCGCCGCAATTACTGTTTAATTGTTATGGGATTAAACACAGCACTAAGAATCAGTGACCTGCTTAAATTGAAGTGGGATAACGTATACAATTTCGAGCACCATGTATTTCGCTCTCATTTTCTTATCAACGAGCAAAAGACCGGCAAGAATAACTATGTCACTCTAAACTGCAATGCCACCGATGCTCTCCGGGCTTATTTCAACGAACGGCATCCGACTGAACATGAGTTTATTTTTACAAAAGCCACCTGCAGGAGGCAGCCACTAAACAGAGTTCAGGCATACCGAATTGTAAGGACTGCTGCCAAGGAGACAGTTCAGGATGAACATATCAGCTGTCACTCTCTGAGAAAGACATTTGGATATCACGCCTGGAAGAACGGCACGCCACCTGCTCTGCTGATGGACGTCTACAATCACTCGTCCTATAAAGTCACACAGCATTATCTGGGTATTGAGCAGGATGAACGTGATGAGATTTATATGAATCTTGAGCTATAGTTTTATGCGTATTGAAATCTAATATAACTAAAAGCCAGCCGTTTGCAACCGGCTGGCTTTTTTGGATATACAAATCATCGAAATCATCTGTTAAACCAAATGCATTCTGTTCTGAATCGAATTTCAAATCAATCTGTGACATATCTTTCATCTGTCTGGTACTGTTGTATTTTAAAATTAAATTTCATCTTCAGCACCACCTTCTTCCTGTAACCATTCTTTCAATTTATCCTGTAATAGTTTCTTATCCGGCAGATACAGTTTATACTGTGATGCATAAATATTAGAATCCTCCGGCAATGTCAGTTCAACCATTGCATCATTTTTTTCATTGCACAACAATACACCAATGGTAGGATTTTCTTCCTCTGTTTTTTCGTATCTATCATAGTAATTGACATACATCTGCATTTGCCCCAGATCCTGGTGCTTTAATTTGCCAATTTTTAAATCAAATAATACAAAGCATTTCAACAGTCTGTTATAAAAAACAAGATCCACTCTGAAATGATCTTCTTCGAATGAAAATCTTTTCTGTCTTGCCACAAAAGTAAATCCTTTTCCCAATTCCAAAAGAAACTGCTGCAAATTATCTAACAGCCTGTTTTCTAAATCAGTTTCTGAATAATTATATTTATCTTCAAGACCTACAAATTCCAAAACATATGGATCCTTCAGCACATCCTTTGAGGTTGTAATCACATTTCCTTCCTGTGATAAGCGTTGCACTTTGTCCTTATCCATGCTTAACGCAAGTCTCTCATAAAGAGAAGAATTATACTGACGTGACAAATCTCTGACTCCCCACTTCTCTCTGGCAGCTTCTATCTCATAAAATGAGCGTTCATCCTCATTTTCTATTCTCATCAATTGTAGATAATGAGACCATGTTACCACAAACGGATGCTCCTCTTCAAAAATCGTAAACACCGTTTCCGATTTCTTGATTGCAAATTCCGTAAACAGTGTTTCCGAAATTCGATCCTTATATGTTAAATAAAACTTTCTTGCCTTTTCCAGCGTAGATTCTGAAAAGCCTTTTCCAAATTCTTCTGTTAATTTTTTAGAAAGATTTATTATGATTTTTTTACCGTATTCAGCCCTGTGTTTTCCCTGCTGCTGTACTTCTACAATCCACCTGCCAAGAGAATAATAGGTCATTATCTGGACATTATTTACCTGCTTTGCAGTAATGTTTCGTGCATATTTAATTAATTCAATTGAATTCTGACATAACTTATCCATATTGATATCATATACAGATTCATTGATTTCATTCTTCACACATTCAATCCTCCTATTTCAAAGTTTTCCTATTTCAGAAACACTGGCTGTTCTGCTAGTCCATTGTAAAACTCCACTGCTGCGGCAAGATCTTTCTCATCCGGATGCCCCTTTGATACACCGCCAATCAGCTTGAACGGACCAAACGTATCAAATCCCTTGCATGAAAACCTTCCAACAATGTTGTCATGTTTGTATGCTATCACCTGCTCAATTGACTTAAAGACAGGTCTGCCGCCATATGTACAGATAAGAAATACATTTTTATTGTCTGTGAGATTGACTGATGCAAACTTAAGCACCGACTGATGGAACTTTCCACCATATACTCCTGATGCAAAACCGATTAAATCATATTCCGACAGGTCTTTCTCTACCGTCTGTGTCGCATCTATCAGCTCGACATCTTTTGTCTTTGCTATCTCGTCAATTATCTTTTTTGTGTTTCCATGATGCACTGATGCATATACTATTGCTGTCTTCATCTTTAATGCTCCAATCCTTTATTAGTCTTCCTTTGATTTTGCCATCAGCATCTGCTCCAGCTTTTTCTTTCCGGTCTCATAGTCTGTAAACACAATTCCCTCCATACCAAGCTTTCTGCCACCTTCGATATTCTCCGGTCTGTCATCTATGAACACACATTCTTTCGGATTCAGATTGTATTTATCAAACAGGCACTGATAAATACCGGCATCAGGCTTTATCATCCCAACCATAGCTGAAATGACTTTGCCGTCAACAAGTGACACAAAACTAAGTTCACTGTGCGTATGAAGCTCGAAGTAGTCCTTTGGATAATTCGATAACAAATACACTTTATAGCCTCTGCTCTTTAACTCCTTAATCCAGTCTGTTGCATAGTCGAATGCCTTTACGACAAAAGCCTTTCCCTCTTTGAAAAATCTCCTGATATCCGCCTCATACTGTGGAGCCACCTTAACCATCTCATCAATTATCTCGTTCTCAGGAATTACACCACGGTCCAGCTCAACCCAGACAGGGTTTTCATATGTTGCATGGGCTAAAGCTGCTATTTTATTTTCTTCAATGCCAATCTCACGCATTGCCTCGTCCGGCTGGAACCTGACAAGCACGTTTCCTATGTCAAATACTATGTTTTTAATCATAATTTATTTTTTCTCCTACAACCCTGCATCTCTTCCTGCAAAAAGCAATGCCATATGCTAAAATATCGCACCTGCCCTCATCGCGCAGAGCCTCATCATATCTCTTCTCCTTAATCTGCATCATAGCCGCCTCACACGCTGCATCAAGGTTTTTCATCTCTTTTGCATATTTCACTTCAATAACGATGCCTGCATCCGGATCCTCCGGCTTGATTAAAATATCACTGAAACCGTCTCCCGACTCACGATTTGACTTAATAAGCCAGCCCGGATTGCTTCCGCGAAGCAGGCCGAGGAGCAGACCATGATAGAAGTTCTCTTTCATATCATCAGAAGCCTTTGTATCAAGTATACTTATCATGCGGCTCATCACGATGTTAAGCTGTCTTGCAATCTGCTTCTCATCTTTATCGAGGATAGCTCTAGATAAAAGCTTCATGGTATCATCATCTTTTGCAACAACAGCCTTGAACCACTCCTGAATCTGGAGAACAAACACTTGACGCACCTCTTTATTTGGAATCACCAGCTTGTAGGCATATCTCTCGCTGTCAGGCAGCCTGACCTCACCAGCCTTAGTCAGGTAGCCTGTTGTAAAAAGTACGCTCCACAGATTGTCTATAGTATTGTCAATCTCATCATAAGTCAAGTCAAGGCGGAGCTGTTTCTCAACAAAATCACCTGCCACGAGCTTTTCTATCTCATCTCTCGTGGTCTGGTCTGCCTTATCCACAAAGCGCTTCACCATGTCATTGCCACTGCTGTTAATCCAGAATGCACTCGGCCTGGCTGATGTGTCAAAAACCAGCTTCTTGGCAAAATTGATTACATCCCACGGACAATAAATGTCGGTATTACCGAAATGATAGCCATCATACCACTCCTTTACATCAGGGTAACGCTCAGCCCTGTCATAATCCGTAAGCAGCTTCCTGACCTCATCATCAGTAAAACCAAACTGTTCATCATGGGCGATATCTACAATGGAATTGATTTCAAAATTGTTGAGACCTGTAAAAATACTCTCCTTGGATACACGAAGACAGCCTGTGAGTACGGCAAACTGCAGAAACTCATTAGTCTTGAGTGCCTTTCCAAAGAGTCCTCTGATAAGCGAAACCATCTCTTTATAGTAACCATTCTGGAATGCCTTATCCAGAGGGACGTCGTACTCATCAATTAATATTACCGTCTTTTGCCCAAAATGCTTATATAATAATTGAGATAAAATCTGCAGACTCGATACAAGCGCTTTTTCATCCATTGTATTCGTTCCATCCTTCAATGCAATAATCGCCTTGTAACGCTTTTTTTCATTTTCTGACAGATATTCACTATCTTCCAAAAAGCCGAATCTTTCTGCCTCTATTCCTATAAGCTCAGTAATCATATATCTTGCATCATCAAATGAACGGCCTTCAGCACTCTTGAGTGACAGAAAAATAACCGGGTACTTTCCCATATATTTGTCACAAAGCTCTTTGTTGCCTGAAATATATAAGCCATCAAACAATGACTCATCCGCGCCCATCTCAAAAAAACTTTTTAGCATGCTCATATTGAGAGTCTTTCCAAAACGCCTCGGGCGTGTAAAAAGGGTGACCTCTCCACCGGTTTCAACCAATTGCTCTATGAGCTTTGTCTTGTCAATATAATAAAAGTTGTTACTTCTGATTTTTTCAAAACTATCAATTCCTACCGGCAGTTTTAAAGTACTCACCATATGAACCTCCACAAAACGTATCAATCCGCTATACTTAGCTATAGTATAGCGGATTGAGGGGCAAAATACAAATATTATTACCGGTCTGTGTTCCTTAGTTCTTCCTTTGATTTTGCCATCAGTATCATTTTCTCAAACGACTGTGCAAGCCTCTCATCATCTTCCTCTGTGCGCTTTTTCGGTCCTTTGATATGATTCTTATGTGAGCTGCGTCTGGCTTTCTTGTTAAGGTGTCTCTCCATAAGCATCCGGTCGATATTTTCATCTGTGTACCATCTGCCGGACTGGTGGATTGCATATGCAGCTTTGCCAAGCGCCATAGCTGCAACTCCATAATCCTGCGATACAACGATATCTCCCCTGTGGCAGAGGCTTATAAGCTTGTAATCCACTGCATCTGCTCCGGCACCAACCACTATCACTTCGCTGTAATCTGAGTACAGGACATGGTTTGTGTCACACATGAGAGTTGTTTTTATATTATATTTTTCCGCGATTGTCTCTACGATGTCCACTACCGGACATGCGTCTGCGTCTACAAATATTTGCATTTTTTCCAGCCTCTTCAAATAAACGAGATTATTTATCCAGATACCTGAACACATAATCACTCTCTATTCACAAATTTATCCCATGGTGTGCGCACCTCAATAAGGTTTCCGGACAGATCATAAAATCTTACAAGCTTCTGTCCTCCGACATTATTACATTACCTTCCTGTCTCGAAATCACATTAAGGCCAAACAGTTCGTTATAGAAGTGGATTGACTCTTCGATATTGTCCACTACTATTAATATGTTCTTTAGCTTCATATGACCACCCCATTACAATGGTCCACCTCATGCTGAATTATCTGTGCTGTCCAGCCTGTGTATTTGCCATGTTTCTTTTTGAAATTCTGGTCGAGATAATCCACTTCAATCTCTTTATATCTTGTGCATGGTCTCACGCCCTCCAGCGAAAGACAACCTTCCTCCGTCTGAAAAGCTCCTGATTTTCCGGTAATCACCGGATTAATCATGGCAAACTGGAACGGTCCGGCCGCAACCACTATGATATTCTTTTTCACGCCAATCATGTTAGCTGCCATTCCAACACAATGGTCAAGATTTGCTTTCAATGTGTCAAGTAAATTCGTAACCACCTGTTTATCATCTTCTGTAGCATCCACTGATTTCTGTGCAAGAAACAGTGGATCACGCATTATCTTCTTTACCATTATTTACTTCCTGTTATACCTTTCTTCTTAATTTTTTGTCCAAATAATAAATGCAAACACAATGAGAATAATAACGCCCAATAACTCATTAAAAACTCCAACCGCTGCGGCCAGGCAGATTGCAAACCAAAGCAGACACTTCCCAGACGTCAGTTGACAAACCCACAAGAAATCTTATCTTTAATGTCAAAAAGGAAAAAACAAACTCTTAAATATTAAAATTCTTCAATAAAAAATCCTCTAAGACAATAGGTATTTCTTCTACTATTGTTTCCGATACTTCTCCCCACGTAAGATCATCAACAAAATAGTTTACACGCTTAAAACGATTCCACATTTCTTCGAGTCCAGAATCATCTTTAATCTTGTCTAAGGTTTCTCTCACTTCCTCCTCCCCAAAAGAAGTTTCACGCTTCATGCAAGTAGCCGCAAATGCCTTTTTCAAAACATCAAAGCTTATCTGATCAGCCTTTGAATTCATAATCTCATATACATCATAAAAATCCCTCATTCTGGTATTCGCAAGTCCTCTTGCCAAAATCGTCTGCATCTTTTCCGCAAGAAGAGTTTCAAGATTATACGACAAAACTGAAATTGATCTGTCTTCAAACATAAGCTTGTATTTATACTCCACTGCACCTGGCGTGATTGCATCATCCGTAGAAATATCAATCTTAAAAGGTTGTCTCATTCGTTCCAGATTAGCTTCTATCATCATCCTAATGCCAGGATAATCAAATTCTTCCATGATTTCTTTTACTGATGTAATCTTAAAGTTTACCCCATCTTCAAGCTGAAGCTCACCGATTCTCTCAATGATAGCTCTAGCATCATTCTCATTAAGAGGTAATGCTTTCACAGTGGTATCGATATCCATTGTAGCTCTCATGTCTACACCAACAATAGAAGCAACAAGCATTCCGCCTTTCAAAATAAAATTATTCCTGTATTCAGAAACAGAAACTCTTTCTAAGAACCTTTCCATAAAATATGTTCTAATTAGTGCTTGCGCAACTTCACTATTCCCGCCAGACATGTTTTTTACTTTGTCTTTAAGTTGTTTCGCTGTATGAATCATACCATTACCTCCACATACATCATCACTTCATCCCTTACTCCAAGTTTAACCGCATACTCAATCAATCTTGATAGATTCTTTTCCTTCGAGGACATATATTCCTTGATTGCTGTCTGATATAACTGAATTTCATATTTCTTTCGATCTTTAATCAAATCACAAATACATCTTTCCTTGTCATATACTTTAACCAAATTACCGCTGCTTGACGGGATTTCACAGATCCCCATATCAAAAATCTCTGGGTTTGCATAACGAACTTCTTTGTTTTTCTTTTTGATATGTGTAGCATTATATCCGGTAGGAACAGTGAAACAAATATGACTGTATTCTCTGTCGATAAGACCATGCAAATAAAGGGCGGTCTCGCCCGAATAAATAATATTCTTATTTCGTTGCTGGAGTACAAACAACTCATCTGGCCACACATCATCTAAAATATAAATGCCATGTGCCACTTTTTCCATGTCATGCTCTCTGACGTATTTTGAGACAGATGGCTTTGATACACCTGATTCAACGGCCTTCGATGTAATCAAATATCCATTGTCTTTTTCAATTAGCGATTCCAAAATATCTGATGTTGACATAGTTGGCCTCCTTATCCTTGATATTTACTTTTGTGCTTAAATTTTATTATATTTAAGCGCAAAAGTAAATATAAATATAATCCCTATATGCTTGCAGAAGTAAAAGATAACATAACTTCAAATACCTCGTTTAATATTCCTTCTCTATCTCTCCATCTATTCCATACATCTTCTTGAATGCATCAAGGTCTGCCTGGTTCTTAATCAGCATAACCTCTTCTATCTTCCCTGTATGAAAGTCCTTAAAGCCTGCAACCTGCTCGCCATTACATATGCTCGCCTTGATTACTGGTTTCTTATTTTCTTTATCATATGTCTTTGTAACTGTCTTTTTCTTAAATAATCCCACTCTGACCACCTTCTTTTGAATTTGCCATCATTATCATCGCTGTCGTATCTGTCATCATCATAGTCTCCATCCATATAGACATCATCATAACCATCATCGTATGAATCATGATAATATTTATTTGAACCGGAGCTGCTGCTTGAAGAATCTGTACTGCTTCCTGATGAACTACTACTATTGTATTTTCTGGAAGAATAGCTTTTTGGTGTATAACTGCTGCTTCCATCACTGCCACTTGAATGATAAGATGAACTGCTGTCTGACGAGTATGAGCTTGATGGTGAATAGTCATAATCATAATACTTCATCTATTGTCTGATGATTGAACAATCTCTCCAATCACATCACACTCCTATTTCTCACATTTTCAAAACTCTCAATCCTGTTGAGAGTTTTTCACCTCTTCCTCTGCAATATCATATAACTCAGCTAGTTTTCTCTGAAGAATACTTTTATCAATCAACTTAGTTTTATATTCAGCAATCATTGTCTGCGATAAACTTCTACTCAAAGAATATTCAACGACATCCGTATCGGCATTTTTACAAAGAATCATTCCTACACTCGGATTTTCATGAGGCTTCTTAATATCTCTATCCAATGCCTCTAAATAAAAGTCCATTTTTCCCATATATTCAGGTTTGAAATCATCAATTTTTAGATCGATAGCAACTAAACACTGTAACTCTCTGTGATAAAAAAGAAGATCTACATAGTAATCATTATTTCCCACTTGGACATGATATTCTTCATCAATGAAAATAAAATCTCTTCCAAATTCAAGAAGAAATTTTTTCATATTTTTCAAAATTGCTTTCTTTAAGTCATATTCTTTATATGGTTCTGGCAAATCAAGAAACTCTAACATATACATATCCCTAAGAACACCTGTCATATCTTTACTTTCGATTGCAGATGGGGCTTTTCCATTAGATAAAAGCAACCTCTCATAATATCCACTATCAATCTGTCTCGCCAATTCTTTTGCCTTATATTTTTCCTTTGACGCAAGTTTTAGATAAAATTCTTTTTCTTCATAGCTTTTTGTTTTAGAGATAATATGCAGATTATTAGACCATGTATTTTCTCTCAACAGCTTTGAGAGTTCTGGTTTATCCTTGTAAGTTTCATAAAACTGTTTCATTCTCCAAATATTTTGTGATGAATATCCTCTAATTCCAGGTTCTTTACTCAATATATATTCAGACAAAGCCTTCACAGTAGACTTGCCCCAACCATTTACATCAATTTGTTTTGAAACATACTCACCAATAGACCAATATAAATCAATAATTGTAGAATTAACCTGATACTCAGCTTTCTGTTTTGCCGAATAAATCATTCCAAGTATGTTCTCAAATACTCCCGTAATTTCAATCTCGCTCATACCTTATTCTCCTTACTTTACCTGCCATACCTTTACTCTTTTATTATATCATTTTATACAGTTGATCAACTTCTGCTTCGTATACTGATTCAGTGTGAGTATCAAACAGCACCCATTCCACTAAATCAAAACTGTCCGGATTATCCTGCAAGAACCTGTTTACTGTATGTACTGCAATATTTGCTGCCAACTCAACCGGAAAACCATATGCTCCCGTTGATATGGAAGGAAATGCAATAGACCTTATTCCATTATCCATTGCCAGCTTCATGGAATTAAAATAGCAGTTAGCAAGAAGCTCCTCTTCTCTATTTCTTCCACCATTCCATATTGGTCCTACAGTATGTATCACATAATCACATGGCAGATTATAGGCTTTTGTTATCTTTGCTTCTCCAGTCTCACATCCGTGAAGTGTCCTGCACTCTGCCAGAAGTTCCGGTCCTGCTGCTCTGTGAATAGCACCATCTACACCGCCTCCACCAAGAAGTGAGTTATTTGCTGCATTTACAATTGCCTGCACATCTCTAATTTTTGTAATATCGCCTTTTACTGTCCTTATCATATCCTAATCACTCTCTATTCCCAAATTTATCCCATGGTGTACGAATCTATATCAGATTGCCGGACGGATCATAAAATCTTACAAGCTTCTGTCCTCCGTCAAGTTCTGTCAGTGCTGTAGCATATCTGACCTCATACTTTCCTAACTCCAGCTTTTTAACTACACCTTCGATATCATTATCTTCATTACACCGCTCAAACTCAATATACTTAGCACCTGTCTCATCAACTATATTCTATGCCTTATTATTTATATGGTCATTTTTCATGAATAACGTAAACAATAAAATATTTATCTACTCCATATCCATTCTGCGTCTTAAAACTCTATATGCTTTGATTGCGTGAAATATAATTACAATATCTACAACAGTATATACAAAACACCATCCAAAACTCATTACTGCAAATATACTAAATATCAGATCAACAATTCCAAATACAGTTATAAACAGCAACCGTTCCAGACTTATTTTGTTTATAAGAACAATAACTGCCAATGAAATTACTACATGAACAAGTCCTGAAACTACTCCCATTGCTTTATCTATCGTGCCATCAAGTTCCCCAAATAAAATAACAGATATTAATATAGCAATAATCATTAGACCAATACTTATATTGCGAATATCTTTACCATAAGAGAGAATAATCTCCTCTCTTTTTTTCCTCTGATACAGAATTTCATTCTTTCTTGCTTCTTTTTCTTCTTCACGGATTCTTTTTTGTTGTTCCTCCTGCTGAGCTTTTAATCTTCCTTGTTCCTGTTGATATCCAAATTCAAAGCCACCTGTAATTTTTTGTTCAACAACTTCTCTATCTATCAACATTTTATTTCCACAATAATTACATATTATTGCTTCGAGCTCAGGATTAACTTCCATTTGAGCTCCACATTTTGGACATGTCAAAGTAATTAATTTCATTTTTTCCTCTTTTTCTCTCTGTAATGTCAATTATTATATCACAAATTTAAAGTTATCTCTCTGTTATAGAGTGTTCCAATAAGTTGGGAAAAATGGTACTCTTTTATATACTTCTTCAATTTGTACATTTGAATCAGACATTTAATTTTCCCTCTACTCAAAACAATACGCACAGTTAGAACTCTAACATTCCTATTTTTTTCTTACTCTTCTGTTAAATTTACACGTAGGATAATTCTCGCATCCCATAAATTTACCAAAAGGACCTTGTATTAATCGCAAACGTCCACCACATTCAGGACATATATTAGGATCATATCTTTGCTTTTGTCTTGCTTTTTCCTCTGAGACATTTACTTCTGTATTTATATTCGGATTTCTTGAGCATTCATAGCACTTTCCTTTATTTAATTTTCCGAAACCACCATATGAAGCAAATGCACTTACCGGAGCAAATTTTCCACAGAACTCGCACTGTACCCATCTGCGTCCTCCTTCATCAGTTAAAACCCTATCTTCCGGACAATCACTACTATTTATGACTTTTAGGAATTCCTGTCTCTTCTGTCTTTTTTCAACCTCAACTCTTTCTTGTTCCATTCGGGCTTGTTCTTTTTTCTCAGCAGCAATTTTTTCCTGCTCTATTCTTTCTTTTTCTCTACGCTCAAGTTCTGCCTTTCTATCTTTTTCAGCTTTTATTCTAGCCTGTTTTCTTCGTTCCTCGTCAGCTCTACAGGCTTCTTCAGCATGTATCTTATCCAACTCACGCTGATAAATAATTGCCTGCTGATGCTTATTAAACTCAAGTTGTTTTTCCTTTAACATATCACACAGCGAATGCTTATGATACATTACCTGTGATGAATCAGATATGTCAAATTCACTTAATTTATCTCTTGCTATATTGACCTTTTCCCATACTCCATCAGCATTCTTTGCATAGTATACAACTGTCAACTCAGCCTTGGAATAATCAACGCCATCTACATTTAAAAGAAGGCAACAGCCCTGTCTCTTCTGAATCTTCATTAACCCTTCCGGGTACTGTCCATTTGTTTCGGACTTATCCCCTGACGCAACATAAATAATTGAATTACCATTGCTATGCTGTTCAAGAATAGTAAATTTATCATCAGATAAATTACGGTATTCATTGCAAAAAGATAAAGCTACCTTCTTTTTCGCTGACATAAATGTAAATTCATATTTTCTTTCAGACTCAGATACAGTTCTTATAGGAACCCTGCTTACAATATCATCTGTATGCAGTTTATCCTCCAGCCAACATTTTAGAGCAATCTTTGAATCAATTGAATTAATTCCTTCAACAGGCATCTGACATATACCATCAAAGCCCTCTTTTATTCTAAAATGCTGTTCTCTTAAATTTCGTTCACCTGCCACCAGTACAAGATTTGCTCCACAGCCACAAGGACAGAACAACTCATTATTACGGCTTTTTGCTCGAAGCTGTTCAAGTTTGTCCGGAATATTAATTTGTTTACCATCTATGACGGTATAAATTGATTCAATTCCTATAAATTTTCCATCACATAATGCCACTATTCTTTGAGCCATATGATTTCATCCCCCTAACTGCTTCATAAGTTTACATTATAATTCTCCCTCTTCCTGTGACTGCCTATATCTCCTCTGATAATAGTCCATAGCCCTATAATCAATCACATCCTTCATCTGACAAACCATTACCGGATTATCAATTAGCGGTCTCAGCTCTTCTCTAAGCCCGATTGCCACACCATCTTTTTTCACAAAAAATCCCTTTCCCGACTCCAAAAGGAAATGTACCGGCATCGATAGAATCTTCTTTAAATGTTCCTTATCCGATATGGAATTGTATTTTTGAATAGTCATATTTTTATCGAGATCTTTCCAGTTGGTTCCGGTTGAAAAGAACTCCTTCCAGCTTGAAAGCAGCTGCTCTTCCGACACCTCCATCAAGACATTTCCATGATTATAAAAAGCCATAAGCACCGGCATTTTATACACCTTTGACATGCTTGTATTTTCAAGCAGACTGATAAATTCTCTTCCTATTCCTTTGTAAAAAACCTCTTCATCCTGATTAAGCTCTTCCAGTTCTTTAAGAAATTCGAGATATTTCTTAAATGGATTATCCTTTGAATGAGCAATGGCTATTTCATAAATTCCATCATCCATATATGTGAAAAAATCCATTCTGTCCGGGCGCCTTCCGAGAAGCTCCTTAACCCTGAAATATTCATTAATTATCTGGTCTTTAAGCTTTAAATGTTTTCTGTCCATTTCCGCAAAAAGATCAATCAGCTTCATATCAAAATCTACCAGACAATCATCCGGAAAAGCTGATGTATCTGACGGATTATACACACCTGCATGCTGATTACTCCTGTCTGACAGAAGAAAACGCGCTCTGCCCGCCTTCTCATAATTGCCGATAAAATCAAGCACAGTCAGAAACTCTTTTCCTCTGCATTTACGGAGTCCTCTTCCAAGCTGCTGGAGAAAAACTATCGGAGATTCCGTAGGCCTGAGGAACATTACCATATCAACTGATGTGATATCCACACCTTCATTAAACATATCCACTGAAAAAATCACTCTGATTTTGCCCTGCTTAAGCTGCCTAATAGCTACATTTCTATCCTCTGTGTATTCGCCGCTTGCATCGCTGAATACTGATACTGATGGTATTCCCCTTTTTGAAAATTCTTTTGCCATCTCCCTTGCATGCTCCCTTGAACAGCAGAAACCAAGCGCCTGCCTTGAGCCGTATTTACAATAATATTTGTAAATCAGCTCATATCTGCTAACGTTGCCTATATAGGTTTCATTTAATTCCTTTTCATCATATCTGCCTCTTACTATATGCAGCTTTGAATAATCTGTTTCATCAAAGATTCCATAATAATGAAACGGCACAAGCATTCCTTTGTTGATTGCTTCCTTTAGTGAAATCTCATATGGCACATTGTAATCGCAGATTTCATAGATATTTTTTCCGTCCATTCTCTCCGGAGTCGCGGTGAGTCCCAGGAGAAATTTTGGCTTAAAATAATCAACAATTCTCTGATACTGTTCATTAACAGCATGGTGAAATTCATCAATCACAACATATGTAAAATAATCCGGTGCAAAGTAATTTTCATTCAGATATTCCACTCTGCCAAGAGTCGCAACTGACGCAAAAATCACCGACTTTTCAGTGCATTTACTATCTCCGTTAAAGAATCCGTAATCATCTGAATCACGTACATTTTTAAATGATTCTGCCGCCTGCTTTAATATTTCCTCGCGGTGTGCAACAAACAAAACTCTCTCATAATTTTTTGAATCAAACGCCGCAAGATATGTTTTTCCGACACCGGTTGCAGCCTGAACCAGAGCTTTCCTTGCGCCCTCTGCTCTCGTATTTTCCAGAGCACACAAAGCCTCTATCTGCGCGCCTCTCGGCTCAAATAGCGGTATCTGATTTGATGTCTCTTTATCATCCTGCAAATCGTATCTGTCCAAGTCATTTGATACTGCCGGACGGTGCCAGTTCTTTGAATATTTTTTCAGTTCTTCATCGTCTATTACTATGGAATGATTTTCGAATAAGTCTACAAAAGTATTGTAAAACTTCTCATAATTAATCGGATCTGTTTTATTGCTGAATCTGTAATTCCACTCGATACCGGATGTCAGTGCACTTCTTGAAATATTAGAGGAACCAATGTATAGCTCACTGTAATCCTTGTAATGAAACATATATGATTTTGGATGAAATGAACGGTTTTTCTCATTATAAAAGCGCAAATCGACTTGGTCACCAAGCTTATGCTTTATGAGATACAGTGCTGATGGCTGCGTAATGCCAAGATAGTTTCCTGTCAGAATCCTGATTTTTGCACCACGTTTTAGTGCATTATCAAGCTCACCGAGCAGCATTTTCACGCCTGATTCCATCAGGAACGAAACAATAATATCCACACTGTCAGCCTTTTTTATACTGTCTGCAAGCTGATAGTACAGATACATTCTCTTATCCGCGCCTCCGGTCATTGCATCTGTCGAATATTTTATTTCATATACATCATCTAATTCTTCTGCAGTATTACGTTCAGCCATTTTTCTTCTCCCCGCCCCGGTCTTACATCGCCTGTAATCCACTCTTCCTTCACTTGCAGATTATCTATTTCACCAACAAACTTTTCAAATGTCTTTTCCGTGAAATCTGTAAAATAGCGGCCATTTCTTTCTCCTTCAAAGTCACCATACTTAAAGGATGTGTAGATTATGCCGTCTTCCTTTAATGCTTTAAGCATTTTCATAAACACGGCTTTAAGTTCATTCTTAGGAAGATGAAGTATTGACGAGCAGGCCCATATGCCATCATATTTTTTGTTCTCGTCAAGTTCTTCAAATAGCAGCCTTCTGACTTGTATTCCTGTGTAATTGCTTGCGATATGACACATTTCCTCTGAACCATCTGTAGCATCTACATAAAAGCCCTGGTCCAAAAAATATTTTGTATCTCTTCCTGAACCACAGCCAAAATCCAATATATATCCGTGCTCCGGCAACAGCGTGCTAAAGCGATTTTGTGTCTCATAAAAATCCACATTTATTGTTGTTTTTGCAAAATTATCTGCATTTTTGTTGTAATATTCCAAGGTTTTGTTTTTGTTCATCATGAGTTTATTATACCATTAAGCATTGAAAAAAACTATATTTTAAAACCTAACTGATCTTCATCATTTACTTTGTCTTCCTCTATCATCACCGTCTTATCCTTACCATCTCTGATTACTTTGCAAATGACTCCGCCGTCTGTCACAAACACAATCTTTCCTTTTGCCTTACCACCGATTTTGTCATACAGTCTGCCTGCACTCATTGACTCACCCTTCACGGTGTATGGGCTGTTGGCTACGTAGCCCACCTTGCCAAATCCTTTTATCTTTACCTGTATTGCTTCGTTGTCATACTCATTGTCCGGCTCCTTGACAAGCTTGACCTTCATGCCTTTTTCCATGAAGTCACTTCCATAATAATGGTTGCATCCTGCTATTGTAAAATACATTTCTTTCATTGTCGTGTCCTCCTGCTATTATACCGGTCCGTCGATTTTACATTCATCATAATATTTGCACAGCATACATAAGCTGTTGCAGTGTTTTGAATGATGCAGTGTCCTCTTTATCCAGTAAATAAATTTTTCCATTTTGTCCTATCCTCCTGTTTTTCGTAAATTAAATGCTTGTTTCTTATGATGGCTATAGCTTAGCATTTTACGAGTCCCAAAGTCTGCCCTCGCGCATCGAATCTTTGTTCTTTATTGCAATAAAACTACAAAAAAGGACGCAGATTCTCTCCCACGTCCTCAAAACTATCTGGTTTTCCTCCCTGTTGGTGCAGGAGCAAGATCATAAATGACAGAATCTGCTCTGGCATTTCCAATGAGATCACAATGCGAGTATTGAAAGTACCAGTAAAAATAATGTTTCTGCCGTAGAAACAGAAACAGTTTCAAAATATGCTAGAAAATATTTATGAAGTCTACCAATTAATGAGTTTTCATTGTATAATGTCTTTGTCGTACAGGTTCACTTTCCTTTTTAATGTTTTTGTGCAAATTCATTATACATCAGAAAGCCCTGTACAATTTTTTTTATGAAAAAAGTTGTAAATTGGTGTTTTATAATTAACTCATAACCACAAGAGAAGGTGCTTTTAATGGCTATCATAAAATAATTCGACAAAAGATCTGGTATGTGAGTAACAAATCGAAAGTTGAAGGAGAACTGGCGATGGATGGAAAAAGTCGGGTTTTCAGACCTGAGGCTGAAAAAATTTGGCATGAAGATTATCAATGTGAATATTACAGGGGAGTTATCATAGATGGTGAAGACAATATTGTGGAACGTTGCGCTAAAATGCACCCCAACTATACAGCAGCTTTTAGTGATGCTGTAGAAAAAATGTCAGTCAGTCCTTTATATTCACGACAGACAAGCCCTGATATGAAGAAAAAACTGGAAGAATATAAAGCTAAAAAAGCACTAGAGAAAAAAAGGAAAACTAACGTTATTTTTGATCCGAGAGAACGGAATGAGTGGAAGTATATTTATGATTCCTGCAGAGGAAATTTATATCGGTTTAGGTATTTAAATCAGGAAGAAACAGCTTCTGTATTCCTTTCAAGAAAAGGGCATCCTATATTAGGTGAAATATTATCGCGGAATGGCGAAGCTGATTTGGCATTTTACAGTAGCAGAATTAAGAATGAGTATGACATTGAAAATCTACCAGGACATAAGGATATTTGGAAGATTTTGTCTGTTACAAATATTTCTAAAAATAAAAATGGGGATAGCGAAGTGACAATTAATTATCTTGAGTTTAGTAACTTGACCAAAGATTTTAAAAAAAGAGAAAAAACCAAAACAATTGTCATTAAGAGAAAATGGAATTTCTATAATGAACTTATGGATTTCTTAGTCGAAATGTAAAGTTGCATGGGACGCATTGTTGGAGTACTGTGTAAAAAAAGTGAATCTATGTAAGGTTGTGTGTGTAAGGGATTATTATGATGGACTATCAGAAAAGGAAATACATTATATTGATGAAGCAAGGATAATCGGTAGAACGGAAGGAAATAATAAAAGATTAAGTGATTTGTATCACAAGGCATATGCAGATTATACAACTGGAGCTATTTCTGAAATGGCATATAACAAGATTTATGCTGTTTGTATGATCTGTAAACCTGATACAAAAGCCCCACACTTCTGACAATAAAATCGGAAGCGTGGGGTTTCCTGATTTATTTTGTTTGTTTGCTGTTTTCTTCGATATTTGCCACAAGACGGTCGAAATCACTCTGATATGTTCTGTCCTGCAAAACACGGAATTTTTCAAATTCACTTTCTGCAAACGCCTTTGCGATGGCAGCGGTCACTTTGCCTTTGTCATGTAAAATATCTTCTTCGTTGAACTGGAGGAACGCATCCAAACGATTAACCCAATCCTGCATATACATGATATTTCCCCGCCGTGCCTGTCTTTCGGCATAGTCCAGATACATTGTCACGATCTCATTCAGATTTATCATTTCTTCTTCGTTCAAGTAGTTTTTGGCGATTGAAACATCCGACTTGCGAATACGCCCTTGCGGAGCATTTTTCCAAGTTGTCAAGCCCATGTTTGGTTTTGTGCTATCGGCTCGTCCATAAACAATCTCAGCCGCCGTATGATGAGTGACAGCGTAATGAAGCTTATTCTGCACTGTGGCAAAAAACTCTTTTGTAACAGGACTGTTCACATCATAGTCAGCACTGCACTGGGAGTAAATGTCCGTGATTTTTTGATAAAAACGGCGCTCGCTGGAGCGAATATCACGAATACGCTCCAACTGTTCCTCAAAATAGTCCTTACCAAAAAGGTTTTCTGGTTCTCGCAGTCGTGCATCGTCCATCACATAGCCTTTAATAATAAATTCTTTTAATACTCGATTTGCCCAAATGCGGAACATCGTAGCCTTTTTAGAATTAACACGGTATCCGACAGCAATAATAGCATCCAGATTGTAATATTTTGTATTGTACCGCTTGCCGTCTGCCGCAGTTGTTTCCATTTTGGAAACAACTGCTTCTTCCTGCAATTCGCCGGATGTAAAAATATTTTTCAAATGTTTTGAAATAGCCGCCTTTTGCACTTCAAATAATTCTGCCATCTTTGCCTGCGTCAGCCACAAGTTTTCCTGATATAAAAGGATTTCAACCCGAACTTCACCATTATCGGTTTTATAAAACAGGATTTCCCTTGTTTCATAAGGAGTTAGCCCATATTCTTCGTTCATATCCATTCCCTTCCTTTTCTATCAGAACATACTATAATTAACGAGCCATTTGAGTTTCTTTCAAAATAATAAATATCACTTGCTTTTATTACTTTTTTTGCACCCAAGTAATTTCTATATATTATTTGAGTTGGCTCCAAATGAATATACCAGACATCAAACATTATGCTTAAAATATACCATAATAAACAAAAAATAACTATACCAACATTTAAGTAAATCTTTGCTTCCCCACTAACATTTGATGGAATAGTACTCAAAAAAGATAATAACACTGTAAAAAACACTGCAATCACGAAAAGAAAATAAGAAATCTTTTTCTTAGAGAAATAGGTTCTTCCCATCTCATCCTTTTTATATTTTACATTTCCTAACAATTTAGGAACGATAATTTTTATAAGAGTAAAAATTATTACATATGTGAATGCTCTAATTCCAATCCATATATAGTCCACAGATCAAACCTCCTATCAACATACTAAAAACAAGCATACATACAATAAAACCAAGCATGCAACTAATAATCCCTGATATCCATAGCGCAGGATATATTTTTCGACTCTTTCGTGTGATAATAGAAATCACCTGTTATTACTATCTATCAAAAATATGATTATACCACCATTTACACCTCTTCAACAAACACAATGCCATAGATTTTCTCAGATGCCAATTCATTAATCTTATCTATTTCACATCCAGTCTGTTCCATCAATTTTTCTAGTTGCTCCTTTGTGCACTGATATGCATAGCTTCCCCAGTCTACCTGTTTTTCATTGTCAAAAAGCTTATTGGCTATATCAAGAAATTCCCATCCTCCAAGCTTATATACTCGATTGTTCTCAACTAATATATTATATGGATCCTTATTCTCGTTCCATGATGTCAGCTTGTCACTTTGTATTTCTCCATAATAAATAGATAACAACATGCTATCAACCTCCTAAGCGATTTCCCAGACTACAGTAACTGTATCAGTAACATCTATATCGTCTGCTTCAATATCTATGTCATATGCTGCCGGTGCGCTCATTTCACATTCAGTACACTCCATTAATCTCATTTCATTCATTGGCTTTGTTACTAAATCTATCTCTCCCCATGAATAATCAATTGCCTGTATTTCACCCAATTTCACATTTGCTGCTGTCGTAAGCACCTGTGCCTTTTGAATGGAATCCTCAATCGCTTTATGTAACAGTTCATTTTTACATTTTTCTACATCGGCTACCGTATATTCAATAGAAAACTCCGGTTTTAATGAACTATGCGCCAAAGCATACAGCACCTGACCCAGCTTTTTGTTGTCAGAAGCAAACTCTATTTTCATATGATGAATATACTTATATCCCTCAAATCTTCGCTTCCAGCTCTTATCCCTATTCTGATAGCTTTCATATTCTGTATCGACATTAAAATATACTGTTTTAAGGTCTTTTCTCTGAAATCCAAGTTTTTCAAATAAATCCTTGAGCAGCTCTGTATCTTCCGTTGACCTGCGAAGAGTATCTTCATATTCTTTGCAAAGTTCTTCCTTGTTTACATATAATCGGATCATATCCGGCTTTACTGCTATTTTTCCTTTTCCCGTAACTTTAATTGTTCTCATCATCTTTGCTCTTCCTTTCATTCTCATAATGTTCATACCCATTGATTAAAAGCTCTATCATCTTCTTTGTCATCTGAATATACTTACCAAAAGGATTAATCACAATTCCATTTACCTGTTCCCAATTAAGAGCCAGACGAAGTATTGATTCAATAGACTGATTCATCTGCACATTTCCAGCAGAACCCTTATGCATCTCTTCAGAAGATGTAAATACTCCAATCCATTCTTTTTTATCAGCATCTTTTACAGTTTCTATTTTAAGTCTTACATCATGGTCAAGTGAAATCGTGTCGCCAGCCTTTACTTTACTTATCTGTTCTTCCGACATAAAAGGATTTTCCGTAATATATGGAACAACAACTTCTCCTGCCTGCTGCATTCTTGTTACCAAAACTTCCATAAATAACAACATTCCATTTTTATCCTGCTGAATATAATACTGATCGATTGCTGCCTCAATCATCTGATTTGCCTGTGTCTCATCCACTTCATCTGAATAAGTATCCACGCTCCTCCTGCCAAGTACATGATCAAATTCATCAAGAACATCCGTCATTAGCCCCTTATCAATCCGACTTTTACACTCTGCAATCAGCACAGCAGGAATTCCATAAAATGCTTCTGCAATACTTCCTGTAATGGCTCCAAGTGTATCCGTATCTCCACCAAGTGATACTGCATTACGCACTGCGTCCTCAAAATCCTTTGATTCCAGAAATGCGATAATTGCTTCCGGCACCTCTCTTTCTTTGTTACAATATAAGTATAATTGAATAGCATCTTTATATGGTCGCTGTTCGGGCGACACTTTTAAGATAAAAACAAACGCCGATACTATGTGAGTACCGACGTAACATTTACTAATCAATATTTACTTGTAAACTCTTCATAGAAAATAATTTCTTCATCCGCTGTTGTATCCTTATCTATGAATTCCTGCAAGTCTTTTTTCATATTATCAAATACTTCCTGACTATGACTTTTATTACAAAAAGCTGTATGCATCATACATCCATATACTCCACATGTAATTGCATCATATCTTTCACATCTTTCCAAGGTTATCCTACACGATTCTTTATATTCCTCATCTGCAATAATCGTGCCACCCTCACTGCCAATAGAATTCGGTTTATATATGTCATCCCACATATCAATCATGCTCCTATACTCCAAGAATTTCATTCGTATACTTAAATAATGTCACATTCAGCTGC
>OBII01000203.1_pt1 | contig 26831 bp, 26 predicted proteins | sample 2433771 | NCBI WGS metagenome assembly OBII01 (sample SAMEA2452127, study PRJEB22498) | human gut metagenome | biome: human feces; feature: human gut; material: feces | place: Australia | collected 2012
CTCTTCTTCCCTGAGGGGAGAAGACCGAGATGAGAGGTGGAGCCTTCTTTAATGGGAAAAAGCGATGCCAATGAGTGCAATGAAAGCTTGCTTTCAAATTGCCGAGTGCAGCTCGCTTTATCAAAAAAGAAGGACGGGATGATTTTAGAAAAACAGCACAGTAGGGCGGTTACATCCCTAATCCCTATGGTAGGGATTTAGGGCTTGGGTATAGGGTAAGGACCCCCTCTTCGCAAGAGGGGGGCAGGGGAGTCGAAAAAATATACGTTATGACCATAGAAGAAAAAAAGGCAGATTTTATGTGTCGCTTCAAGGCTTCTAGGGAGCGAAAGGCAGAATACATAGCACAAATGGAAAAGCGAATGCGTGATGACTATCGCCGCAGAACCGGTAAGGAAGCAGAATCATTTTGTGTGTTGTAATGTTTAGCCATAAGCCAAGCATAGGTTAATAAATACATTTTTTCTCTTAAATCCTTGGTAGTTACGAAATAAAATCGTACTTTTGTCGCTATATTAGCAATAAAAAATGTATGATTATGGCAAACGAAAATAACAATATACAGCCTATGGCTGATGATTCACAGATAGTGCTCTATCAACCAGATGAAAGCATTTCTCTTCAAGTAAAAATAGAAGAAGATACGGTATGGCTTACGCAAGCTCAAATGGTTGAACTTTTTGGTTCTAGTAAAGCTAATATTAGTGAGCACATTACTAATATTTATCAGCAAGGAGAATTGGTGCAGTCGGCAACTGTTCGGAAATTCCGAACAGTTAGAAAAGAAGGCAATCGTATGGTTACACGCAATATGGATTACTATAATCTTGATATGATTATATCCGTCGGCTTTCGTGTAAATAGTCATCAAGGTATTCGCTTTCGTCAATGGGCTAACAATGTCTTGAAGGAATATCTTCTTCGTGGATATGCTGTACATCAGCAGATGCTTCAAATGGAGCAACGTATTGATGGCAAACTTATGTTGCAGCATGATGAGATGCAACGAATAAAGGACGTCCAAGCCAAGCAGCAACAGCAGCTCGATTTCTTCATTCGAACCTCCACTCCTCCTGCCGAGATGGTCTTCTTCGAAGGTGATTTCTATACAGCAAGAGTTGCTTTGGAGAACTTGATTCGTACAGCCAATCATCGGGTAATCATCATAGATGGCTATGTTTCATCGTTAACCCTAAGTGTGTTAGATGTTCGTAAACCAGAGGTTACAGCGACAGTTTATACTGCAGGTGTAGGTCAAGGTATGCAACGTCTCATGGATGAGCATGACCGCCTATTCCCCGATAATCATATAGATGTTCGCAAATGGAAAAAGAAGTCTCATGACCGCTGGCTTATCATAGACGATAGCCTCTATCATTGTGGTCATTCCTTAAATGCCAATGGCGGTCATAAGATTTCCGCCATAACCCTGATGGGAACCTCTCCTGAGGTAATCCTATCAAAAGTAGAATAAAAACAATATTCCTCATTCGAGCGACGACAAGTGCAGAGCGATACTGCAATGAGGAGCAAAAATAACTTTTTTCAAAAACTGATAGGTGTAACTACTTGTAATATAGTGGTAAAACTGTATTGGTGAAATACATGTGTGTTCGGTTTTGAAAAGATTAAAAACTTGTAGTATGAAAACTATAGCGAAGTATCTTTTGGAAAACAAAGAATTGGTAGCTTTACTTAGTTCTATCTTTATAGGAGTTGCTACTATCATCACTTCTGTGATTAGTGCCTATTTTGTTTATCAACAAACTAAGATATATCGAGAACAAACTGATATACAGAAGAAGCAAAACCAACCTATATTTGTTACCAAAATTTGGCAGCAGCAAGATAGCAACGATGGAAAATTTGGAACAGAAATACTAGAGGTGCATAATTATGGGTCAAGATTTCAAACATGTGCAATATCTACTTCTGTGTTCTATAGATTGGCTCGCAACAAGGAATTGCAAAATGATACTATTTATGCTGAAGTATCAGACTATTTTAATTCTTCTGTTATAGATAATTCTAATGACACCATGATTGAACGTATGTGGGGTACTGGTAACAATAGATTTTTCGCTGAGAATTATATGCAAGCGATACAGACGTCTAAGAACGGAGATGGCTTATATTTTTTTGATAAAATTATTTTGTTAAAGATAAAATACACAGATATTCTAGGTGAGAAACATACTTTGTATTTTGATCGTAACAATGAAATAAGTGAAGAAATCTATAATAAGTACTTTGGTGTTTCTAAAAAGGTCTGGAATAATATGGTCTTTTCTTTGCATAATATTTCCTTTAATATGATGAAGGAAAAAATTGATGATAATTTTCCTTGTGATACAAGTAGGTAACATATAGTTGCCTATCATCTATTGTTGTCTTTTAATCATAAAATTAATAGTTTTTTTCTTAAAGATAATTTTGTATTTACTTTCCTACTCAAGTGATAGAAAAGAATTTTAAATATATATATTATGGCAGCACGAAAGAAGAAATATGTTGAAGTGTTGACCCCAAGGGTTAAATGCTTGTCTCAGAACGATTCTGAAATTACTTTTTCAGATATCTTGTCTTATATGTCTGGTAAAACGGTATATTATAGTGATAAAGAATATATCGTGAAGACTTATGGCAGTGGCAATCTTGAAAATTGTCAAGAAGGTATTGTTGTAACAGGACAAAATAAGGATATACCACCCAAACGCAATGATCAGACAGGAGAATTCTCAGCTTTGTCGGTTGATATAGATCATGAGAAACTATCTTTCGGCAATGCCTTTCTATATGATAAGGAACTGAATATATTGTTTTATGAGCGGAACAAAAATGGTTGCTTCATAGATACTCTTGCCAAATTCTTCGTACAAATCTGGAATAAAGATGAAGATGAACATGAAGACATCAAAATAGAACTCGACTTTGTCGCAATCCTACGAAAAGGAGAATATGAAAGAGCTCTTAAGATGGGATATTATAAAGAGTTTATTGCAGAATTTACCAATCCAAAAGCAATTTTAGAAGAGTTGGCAGATGAAAACAGTAGTCTTTTGGGAATATCAAAAAGATGCGCAACGGAAGCGGTTAAAGCAAAATCTGATAGATTCGAGATAAAAATGAGTACTTTCGGTAAGCAAGTTAACAAAGATGGACTTTCGATTCGAGCTATAAAAGGACATTTGAGGTCTGTTCGGACTTTGCTTCAAGGGCGAATGAAATGTAATGTGGAAAAGGTAAGGATTAAAGGATATTCTTCTGATCCAGAAGATTCTTCTTCGATTCAAACGATAGATTTGGTTGCAGATGTATTCAAACCTTATTTCCGCTTGACATCAAATAGTCTTAATAGCAATTTGCAAGAAGTGGAACGCAGGCAGGAACTGCGTAAGGTCTATCAGAACATACGCCAGGAAGTTGCAAGATGTATAAGCAATGAGTAGATTTTTCGATTATAAGGCTCCACTATTAGGAGCTATAGTAGTCGCAATTCTCAGTTTTAAGTATACTTCTTTCTTAGGTTCATTGGAAGAACTCCAAGAATTCATAAAATCTTTTGTGGATTTTGGATCTCTATGTTTTGGAGTCTTGCTGACTTTCTTTGGTATTGTCATCCAAAGCTCCAGTGAAACTATTCGCCGCATGAAGCGAAGGACGAAAACCTTTAACCGTTTTATAGTATATAATCGCAATATTATCATCTTCTCACTGGTCTTAACAGTTTGTGCATACATACTTGGTAATTTAAACTTTTGGAAGATAACAACATATTCAATAACAGAAATAGTAATCTCTATATTCATAGGAGCATTGGTATGCTTCCTTTATGGGTTACTGTATTTGCTTCTCATATTTTTTAATTTATTACATCAGCATGAAAATTAATTTCATCGATACCTCTTTGAGCCATCTTATGATACATGGCATAGGGAACAAATGTTTGGAAGAATCTTTGGTTCTTTCTAGTCAAGAAGTGCAAATGAATGAAATGACAACATGTAAGTTGTTGGATAATCTGTTAAAGAAGATACCTCGTGAAGCGTCTTGGCATTATATACATGATATAGATTTGTCATACAATGAAATGTTTTCCTTTTCTCAAAAAATATTTGAAAATTGTGATACATTTGTTTCTATGTCTAAAAATATAGCAAAACACCTTTTCAATCAGGGTGTCTCAAAGAAAGTTCGCTCAGGAATTGTTTATATGGCTTATTTGCAAGGGGTTCTTGTAGATGATAAAGAAGTGGATGCTATAGGCATTTTTAAATCAGAGAAGACAGATACCTTCTTGAAGGTAAATTATGAGGATGGCATTTATAGACTTTCTTCAGAAAAAGGGATGGGATGTATTGATAAGGGATGCCTTATCATGAATGCAGAGTCTGAGAATGGCTATTTGATTTCATTGTTCAATTCAAAGAAAAAAAATGATGTCAAATACTGGAATGAAGATTTTCTTGGCATCAGATTGGTAAATGATAATAATTATAAAACCAATCGTGTTGTGGAGCTTTGTGGTACGTTTATTACGAAAAACGAAGCTATTGCCAATAAAGATAAGGCTAATATGATTGATAGGGTTTTGTCTGCAATGACATTAGGGGAGACTACGTTTGAGGAGATAACTAATGTCGTGTTTGAAGAAGAAAATATCCGTCAACAATTTTCAGAGTATCGTCAAAAACAAACCAATTCAGACGAGGATAAGTTAGATAGTATTTTTGTACCTAATGTAGAAAAGGTAGGAAAAGAGTTGAAGAAATATCGTAATAAATCAAAATTGAAGCTTGACGATGATTTTGAAGTTCTGATAAAGGGCGGTGAAGAAAATATAGTGAAAGGGTATGATCAAGACAAAGGTCTTTCATATTATAAACTATATTTCCGTGAAGAAAAGTAGTAAATGAAACAAGTTGATAATTTTATAAGAAATCCATTGGGAATTATAGCATTATTCCTGTCTGTTATTTATGGAATAGCAGGATATGTTATAAGTAATGGCTTCTCTTATCTACATGGATGTTGTGAGCGAATAGGTAAGTTCTTCCCCTGGCGGTCCCATCCCGCATAACATGGCGAAGACCTTTGATGGTCCGCCAACCTTATAGCGTAGCGGTTCTGAGCACCGGAGGGCGGTTACATCCTTCCTTTCTGAGAAGGGAAGGCTTGGTTAGGATGTGGAGCTCTCCTTGCAGGAGAGACGGAGAGGTAGAAAAATACCTTCTTTAACGGTAAGGAAGGTTTCTGTCCCCTGTAAGGGGAACCGAAAGGGTCGCAAAGACTATTGAAGGTAGGTTTTCGAAAATCTTATTATGTCCCTAAACCCATGTAATTATAACTCGAACAAAAAGGTAAATGTCAAAGCTGCCTAATTGGTAGCTCTAGCAATACCAATTAATAATATGCTTTTTTTGAAAAATGTTGGATGTGCTAACTGCTGAAAATCAGTAGTTACATTCTAACGGTGGTTTACTTAAAATTGAGATTAGACATGGCAAAGTATTATGTTGAAGTCATATTTACGAATAGAAGACCAAATTGCGCAATAGGCATACGCAACTCATCCTATTATAGAAGTAATGGACGACAAGATACCTTTACTTTTAGAAATAATGGTTTTACAATTGAGGCAGAGAGAAGTTGCAGCTATTCTGATGGTAGCATATTGAATAATAGTCAAAACTCATTGAATGGACAAATATTGAAAGGCTTACTTGTTTATTATGCGCTTGCGTCAGATTTTCCTAAGTTGAAGAATATTTCTATTCTGAGAAAGCGTCAGCGAAGATTGGGAGATTTTGTTTATACTGAGACTTTAAGGTTTCAACAGCCGCTTACTCCAGGAATTGTACGAAATTTACATTTGTCACAAGCAGATGTTAATGAAATCCTTGAAGAAACCGATAAAGGTATTGCTGTAAGGACCGCTTTAAGTTACTGGCTTAAAGGTGTTAATTCACAAGATAAATATTTTAAGTTTGATAGATATTGGAAAGCATTTGACCGTCTTTTGTTGCATCAAGGAAATACAACACGAGAACGTGATGGAATTCCAGCAATGAAAGCTTTGATACGAGGAAATGCAGGATTGTTTGTGAAATCTACAGCAATGACAAATACTGCCTCAGATGATTACATCCGTAAGTTTAGCTGGAACAAATTACTATATAAATGCAGTAAAAGATATACAAAACCTGAAGATATTTGTAGGCGTGCAACTGAATATTCTGATAGTCGTGCAATAAGGTTGTTTCAGAGTTTAGTATATGGACCAAAAGTACAAACTGCATTGAGTAGTGCGGGGCTTTGGACAAATGTAGTAAATCATTTTGCTGCTAATACTGCTACTATATGTGACATAGATATAGTTTTGTTATTGTCGCTTTCTTATACATATTATCTTCGTTGTAAACTGTTTCATGGCGAAGTTCCCGATAGTACGTTTAAATTGAAATCTACTGATGAAGATTGGGAAATTGAGGAATTGGGCAAATTACTAGAAATAGTAGTGTTTGAGCTATTAGAGCATAATCATATATTTAGATAACAGGGCAATTTATGATTATACAGTTTAAAATGTCAAATATCAAGGGCTTTGGTGAATTATGACTAAAGAACAAGTTCTAGCGCAGCAACGTGCAGACTTTGCTGTAGCAAAGTTCATAGAAGAGATATTAGGCTCTGGTCATATAAAGGAATGTACCTTTGATGAAACCAGAGACTCTGCTTTAGAATGTGCTAAGCAAAATATTGAGGCTTCATCTCTTACAGAACGAGAGAAATATGTGGCAAAAGAGAGTGTAGATAATACTATACATGAAATTGCTAAGATATTTAAGAAAGGGATGATACAATCAGGAAGATTAATAGAAACAAAATGAAAGGTAATGATTTAGGCGGTCCCATCCCGCATAATATGGCGAGGCCTTTGATGGTCCGCCAACCTTATAGCGTAGCGGTTCTGAGCACCAGAGGGCGGTTACATCCTCTCGTCCCTGAGGAAAGAGAGGCTTGGTGAGAGGTGGAGCCTTCCTTAACGGTAAGGAAGGACGGGTAGGTTTTCGAAACATGTTATTGATCAATAAATAATGATATGAAAGGAATAGTATTAGCAGGTGGAAGCGGTACACGCTTGTACCCCATTACAAAGGGTATCAGCAAGCAGCTGATACCAATCTTCGATAAACCGATGATATATTATCCTATATCAGTATTGATGTTGGCAGGTATCCGTGAGATACTCATTATTTCAACACCATTCGATTTACCAGGTTTCAAACGCCTCTTAGGCGATGGAAGCCAGTTCGGAGTGAAGTTCGAGTATGCTGAACAGCCATCACCAGATGGCTTAGCCCAAGCCTTCATTATCGGAGAGAAATTCATTGGTAATGAATCTGCTTGCCTCGTATTAGGCGATAATATCTTCTATGGTGCAGGATTAAATCAGATGCTGCATCAAGCAGTTGTAGATGCAGAACAGAATAACAAGGCTACCGTCTTCGGTTATCGTGTCAGCGATCCTGAGCGATATGGCGTGGCAGAGTTTGATGAGCAAGGCAATTGCCTGAGTATTGAAGAGAAGCCTCAGCATCCAAAGAGCAACTATGCAGTGGTAGGTTTATACTTCTATCCTAACAAGGTGGTAGATGTAGCTAAGCATATCAAACCATCCGCTCGTGGTGAGTTGGAAATCACCACCGTTAACCAGGAGTTCTTGAAGGATAAGCAGCTGAAGGTTCAGACCATGGCAAGAGGATTTGCCTGGCTCGATACTGGAACTCATGATTCTCTTTCAGAAGCATCCACCTTTATTGAGGTCCTGGAGAAGCGTCAGGGCTTGAAGGTTGCTTGTCTTGAAGGTATCGCATACCGTCAAGGTTGGATTACCGCAGATCAATTGAAAGAGAATGCGAAGCCTATGTTGAAGAATGATTATGGAAGATATTTGCTTTCTATACTTGGAGAGAAAGATCAAACATTAAAAAAGAATTTAGAATATTAAGCAAAAAAATAGTGGCAGGCAAAGTGCTTGGAGCTTATTTTATTAAGCTACTTTTCGGCTCTCAGTATGGAGCCTGCTTTTTTTAATTTATGTCAGATAATTTAAAAAGTAAAACTCAAAAGGGATTGGTTTGGAGTTTTGTTGAACGATTTGCTACGCAAGGTGTGCAATTCCTTTTTGGAATCATTCTCGCTCGACTGTTGTCACCAGAGGATTATGGTACGATTGCTATGCCTCTCGTGTTCTTAGCAATCGCTCAATGCTTCATTGATAGCGGCTTCTCTACAGCTCTCATTAGAAAACCCAATTTGACGGAGGATGACCTCTCCACTGCATTCTATTTTAATATAGGTGTAGGAGTGGTTTGCTATTTAGCTTTATTTTTCTCGTCTCCTTTGATTGCCGATTTTTATAATACCCCAATATTAGCTGACCTTTTGAAGGTTACAGCCTTGGCAACACTTTTTAATCCGTTATGTGCTGTTCAGCAAGCCATCCTTACCCGAAAGATTGATTTCAAGACGCAAGCCGTTGTGTCCCTCTCTGGTGCAATTGTTAGTGGTATTGTTGGTCTGTTGATGGCTTATAATGGATATGGCGTTTGGTCATTGGTATTCCAACAGGTAGGTGGCTATTTGATAAGAACGATTCTTCTCTGGGTTCTTGGCAAATGGAAACCAAAGAGACGCTGGTCTTGGGATTCTTTCCATTATCTTTGGGGATTTGGAAGTAAAATGTTGGGTTCCGGTTTGCTTGATACCACTTACAACAATATATTTCCTATTGTTATCGGTAAGTTCTTTAGCGCAGCAGATTTGGGTAATTATACGAGAGCACAACAATTCTCTACGTTGCCATCTAGTAATGTAACGGGTGTTTTGCAGCGAGTTACTTTTCCTGTATTGAGTAGTATTCAGAATGAAGATGGACGATTGGCACGAAATTACCGCAAGATTTTGAAATTGTCTGCCTTACTCATATTCCCGATGATGCTGATGCTTTCTGCTATTGCGGATCCATTGATTAGAGTAGTGTTGACAGATAAGTGGGAGGGATGTATCCTTCTTTTGGAGATTATTTGCTTCCAGATGATGTGGTATCCGATTCATGCAATTAATCTAAACCTGCTTACGGTGAAAGGACGTTCGGATTTATTCTTCCGCTTAGAGATTATCAAGAAAATAGTAGGTGTGGGTATTATGTGTGTAACCATTCCTCATGGTATCATTTGGATGGTGAGTGGTGGTATCGTTAGTTCTATGATAGCCTTGATCATTAATACCTATTATACAGGTAAACTGATACAAGTGGGTTATCTGAAGCAGATGGGCGACCTCCTTCCTGTTTTTGGCGTTTCCTTTGCCATGTGGCTGGTTATTCACGCCTCCTTCTTACTGACCACCAATATATATGCTCAATTAATAATAGGTATAGTTGTAGGCATCGTATTCTATCTTGCTGGTGCAAGATTTATATTGAAATCAGAATGGAATGATGCGATGGATATGATTCCGAATAGATTCAAAGGAAAATAATTTAAAATCAAATATTTATGGATAAAAATTTGATAACAGTAACGTCTCCGTTACTTCCAAGTCTTGATGACTTTACAGCTGAACTCAAGAAAATTTGGGACAGCAAGTGGATAACAAATAATGGTGATTATCATAAGAAACTGGAGGCTGCTCTTGCCGAGTACCTCAAAGTTCCATACGTGAGTCTCTTTACCAATGGTACCTTGCCATTGCTTACTGCATTGCAGGCACTTCGTGTAACAGGTGAGGTCATCACAACCCCATATAGCTTCGTAGCAACTACTCATAGCATTTGGTGGAATGGTTGCAAGCCTGTATTCGTTGATATTGACCCTGCAACGGGTAATCTAGATCCTAACAAGATTGAGGCTGCTATCACTCCTAAGACAACAGCCATCATGCCTGTTCATGTATATGGCAAGCCTTGTGATACCAAGGCTATTCAGGAGATTGCAGATAAGTATGGCTTGAAGGTTATCTATGATGCGGCTCATGCCTTTGGTGTAGAGGTCAATGGTGAGAGCATCCTGAATGCTGGTGATATGTCAACCCTCAGCTTCCATGCCACTAAGGTATATAATACCATAGAGGGCGGTGCAATGATTATGCATGATGAGAAAACCAAGCAGCGCATTGACTACTTGAAAAACTTTGGTTTTGCAGGTGAGACAACGGTTGTAGGTCCAGGTATCAATAGTAAGATGGATGAGATGCGTAGCGCATATGGTTTGCTCAACTTGAAGCAAGTGGATGCAGCCATCGAGGCTCGCCATCAGGTAGCCATCAAGTATCGTGAGGCTTTGCGCCCAGTAGAGGGTATTACCTTCTTTGATGATATGCCTGGAGTAAAACATAACTATAGCTACTTCCCAATCTTTGTAGATGCAGAGAAATATGGTATGACTCGTGATGAACTCTATGCCAAGATGAAGGCTGCAAATGTATTAGGACGTCGCTACTTCTACCCATTGATTAGTGAGTTCTCTACCTATCGCGGTTTGGAGAGTGCCGCTCCAGAGAATCTTCCTAATGCTCATAAGATGGCGGATAGCGTGATTTGCTTGCCGATGCACCATGCATTGAGCGATGAGGATGTTCAAAGAACTTTGGATTGTATCATTAAGTAAACTGATTTTTATGGAACAAAAAAAGTTAATGCTTCTTGGAGGTCTCCGTTATCTCCTTCCGGTAATTAAGGCTGCCCACAAGTTGGGTTATTATGTCATTACTTGCGATTATTTGCCTAACAATATTGCCCATAAGTATTCTGATGAATATGTCAATGTAAGTATCATAGATAAGGAGGCTGTGTTGAAGGCGGCGCAGGAAAAGCAGATTGATGGCATCATGTCATTTGCTGTAGATCCAGGTGTGGTAACTGCTGCTTATGTGGCAGAGAAAATGAACTTGCCATTCCAAGGTCCTTATCAGTCTGTTTCTATCTTGCAGGATAAGTCCAAGTTCCGCCAATTCTTGACCGAGAATGGATTTAACGTGCCAAATGCCAAGGGATATACATGCTTGGAAGATGCATTGAAGGATGTTGATTTCTTTAATTGGCCTGTGATAGTTAAACCAGTAGATTCTGCTGGTAGCAAGGGCGTGTCTCGTGTTGATAATCCAGAGAATTTAGCTAAGGCTGTAGAATATGCTTTGAGCGAGGCTCATAATGGACATTTTATCATTGAGGATTTCTTGGAGAAAGAGGGTAATTCGTCAGATACCGATTGTTTTACAATAGATGGAAAATTGGTGTATTGTTCTTTCTCAGACCAGCGCTTCGATGTGAAGGCTACCAATCCATATACTCCTTCAGCCTATAGTTGGCCTTCCACTATTCCTACTTGGGCTCAGGATGAGTTGCAATCAGAGTTGCAGCGATTGCTGACATTGCTTGATATGAAAACAGGTATCTATAATGTCGAGACAAGACTTTGCACCAATGGAAAGCCTTACATCATGGAAGTTTCTCCACGTGGAGGTGGCAATCGATTGGCTGAAATGCTCAATTACTCAACCCGAACCAAACTGGTGGAGTGTGCAGTGAAGGCAGCAATGGGAGAAACGATTGACGACTTGAATGCCCCTCATTACTATGGTCATCTGGCAGAAGTCATCCTTCATGCAGATAAGGCTGGCATCTTTAAGCAAATAGATATTGCTGAGGATAAGCAGGAGCGTGTCGTTGAAACAGACCTCTGGGTATCACCAGGTGATAAAGTGGAAAGTTTTGACGGAGCTAACCATGCCATTGGTACCTTGGTTGTTCGCTTCAATACTTTGGAAGAACTAGAGGATGCAATGAGCAATATCGAATCTTGGTGCAAAGTGATTGTTGAGTCTTAATCATCAATATTGTCGTAGTCGAAAATGAAACAAGAAAATAATATTACAGCTATCGGAGGCTATTTTGAATTAGAGTTGTCTAACCCTCAAAAACTTGTTGCGTAATGAAGAAGGTTTTAGTTATAGGTGCTACTGGTTCTTGCGGTGCATACACTACAGTAGATTTGAAAGCAAAGGGATATGATGTAGTGGCAGTAGCTCATCGTCCAAGTGATAATGGATTCTTTGAGGAGAATGGAATTCCTTATTATTCCATAGACTTGAAGGACAAGTCATCGTTTGAGCAACTACCAAAAGACGTAGATGTAGTACTTCATTTTGCAGGAGCAATGCCAGCAAGAATGAAAGGCTACAATCCTTATGAATATGTGGATAGTATTATTACAGGTACACTCAATGTATTGGAATGGATGCGAGAGATAGGATGCAAGAAGATTGTTTTTGCCCAGTCGATAGCAGATATTCTTTATAAGTTTGGTACCACAGAGCCAATAGATGATGATGTGGAGCGCAAGTTCCCATTGGCTACAGACCATTCCGTATATTCCATCTGCAAGAATACAGCAGTCAATCTTATTGAGCATTATCATGCACAGTATGGATTCCAACGATTTATTGTGCGTCTCCCTACCATATATGTATATCAGCCTAATCCTTTCTATAATGTAGATGGAGAGAAAAGATGGATAGGTTATCGCTATATCATAGACCAAGCCATCAAAGGCAATACCTTGGAAGTATGGGGAAATCCAGACTCAACCAAGGAAATGGTATATATCGGTGACTTTGTCAATATGATGGAGTGCTGCATTAAAGCAGAGCATGATGGTGGAGTTTATAATATGTGTTGCGGTCATCCTGTTTCCATAGAATATCAAATCAAGAAGATAGCCGAGATATTCAATGGTGATAAGAAGTCAGACATAGTCTATAAGCCAGAGAAGCCTTCTTCACCTCAGTTTGTTTTGAGCATAGAGAAGTCACGCCGAGAGCTAGGCTATGAGCCAAAATATGATTTCGAGACCATGATGAAGTGCTTCAAGCATGATATGGAGACAGAGCCTATGGCTAAGATTTGGGGCAAGAAAGAAGATTATATGTAAAGGAGGATACTGGGAGCGAAGGAACGCAAGATAGGTTTGGAGGTTCGACACCTTCTCCCAGTGCTACAAATTGATAAAACAAAACATAAATTATTGTAAATTGATATGGAAAAGCTTACCGAAAGTAGATTAAAAGCTATTGATGAGCAGATTGACATACAAAAAAAATCAGTTGCGTTTGATATGAGAGAACCAACTATCGAATTGTATGTAAGTAAATATTTAAAAGATATAGATAAAGATGATAATGAAATTTTTGTCCCTGATTATCAGAGAGAATTTATTTGGGATGATAAACATCAATCTCGTTTTATAGAGTCTCTTTTCCTGGGATTACCTGTGCCTTTCATTTTTACAGCAGAAATCAAGCAGACGGGTAGATTAGAAATAGTTGATGGATCGCAGAGAATTCGTACTCTAGCTGCCTATCTTACTGATGAATTAGTGTTGAGAGACCTTGATAAGCTGAGTGAATTAAATGGAACGAAATTCTCTCAGTTGTCTTCGGCTCGACAACGTATGTTTAAAAATATAGCATTGAAGATGGTCGTGTTATCTGCAGATGCTTCAGAGAATGTCCGTAAAGAAATGTTCGATAGAATAAATACTAGCAGTGTACCTTTGTTGCCAATGGAGACAAGACGTGGTATATATCGAGGAAAATTTACAGACTTTATTATAGATGAAGCTAAGTCTGAACAATTCAAGAAAATATGTCCTATAAATAAATATTTTGAAAATAGAAGAGAGGAAGAGGAATTGTTGTTGAGATTCTTTGCATTCAGCGATAGCTATCCAAACTTTAAAGCTGTTGAATCTAAGGGCGTAGCTAGATATTTGGATGAGTATCTTGAAAAGCACAATATGAGATTTACGGAGGAAGAGAAGGGCATTAAGCGAAATGCTCTGAAGAAGTTGGTAGATTTTATAGCTATTGCTTATCCAAATCAAGGCTTTGCAAAAAAAGTTGGCACTCAAGGAATTTCCAAACCTTATTTTGAGGCTATTGCTGTTGGTGCTTATTTGGCATTGAAAGAAAATCCTAATATTTGTCGGTCAATTCCTAGTTCGCTTATTGTAGATAAAGATAATAGAAATGAATTTTTCAAATCTATTGAGGGTAGGTACAAAACTCATACTGCTCAAAAAATATTAAGTAGAATAAATATAGCCAAGAATGCTTTTTTGAACAATGTTGAGAAGTGAATACGATAAGCGAAAAATAGATATAAATGAGTTCTTTTCAATACTGCGCTTTATAGATGGTATAGAAACTAATGTAAATAATAGGTTGTATAATGGTGTGGTAAGCAATAACTTTTCTGTCAACAGAAAAATGCAGCAATGTTTAAGGGCTGAGTTTGTATTGGTCTTATATAATGCCATTGAGTCTACATTCTCTAATTGCATTTATTATGTTTTTGATGCAATAAAAGATAGTGGATTAAAGTATGAGGATTTAAGTGATAAACTTAAGAAAATGTGGATAAAGGAGAAAGTCCATAAAAATTCGTCCCTTGACAGTTTTAGAACAACCCTAAAGACCATAGCAGATAATATTAATAACCAAAATATAGAGTTTCAAGAATTGCCTTCTGATATATCAGGTAATTTGGATATGAGAAAAATGGCAACTTTGTCTGACAATATGGGTAATAACTTAGGAAATATTCCAAATTCCACTGAAACTGGTAACATCTTATTAAAAATTAAAAATGTACGAAATGATTTAGCGCATGGTAATGAAACGTTCTCTTCTGTAGGTGCTAATTTGACAATTAATGATCTCGAAAAGTATAAGAATATAGTTATTTCTTTTTTAGATCATATAATTCAAAAATATGAAAGTTTTGTAGCTGACAAAAAATATAAAGCATAAATCTCATTTTTTATCAAAGGGATCTTTTTTGTGATAAAATATGATTGTACTACGTTAATGTAAAACTGTTTTAAATATGACAACAAAAGAAGCAATTCAAGCTGTTCTTAAATTCAAATCCCTAGTAATTAATCTTATTAATGGGCATGGAGATAGAACCGCTATTAATCAAAATATCAGTATAATAAAGAGAATCCTGTACATTACAGGAACTCATAAAAGTGCAACTATAGCTCCACCACCAGCGGTTGGAGGATTGATGTTGAAAAATGTAGATCCTTTAGATATAATATTTAATGTCCCTTATGGTATGGAGTTAGAACTTTATACCTCTATAGTTGATTCGATGGATGAAACCATAGGCGTATTGAAGGCGAATCCTGAAATTATCGAACGATATGAGGAAAAGATAAAGGAGAAGAAACATCAAAACGATAAAAAAGACTCTTTGAAGGTAGATAAGACAAAGGTCTTTATTGTTCATGGTCGAGATAATGAACTTAAAGAGTCTGTTGCTCGTTTTATTGAGAAATTGGGGCTTGAAGCAATTGTTCTTCATGAACAGCCAAATGCAGGAAAAACGATTATAGAAAAGTTTGAGAATGCGGCAGATGTCGGATTTGCAATCGTTTTATTGACACCTGATGATGAGGGTGGCTTGGTCGGAGAGGAAAAACATTCAAGAGCAAGACAGAATGTTGTTTTTGAATTAGGCTATTTTATAGGAAGATTGAAACGCTCTAATGTAGCTGCATTGGTGAAAGGAAATGTAGAGATTCCTTCCGATATCACTGGTTTTGCTTATATAGGCGTGGATAATGCAGGCTTTTGGAAGATGATGATCGCCCAAGAACTGAAGGCTTGCGGATATGATATAGATATGAATAAAATTGTGTAATTTTTTGCGATAATATCCCATATAATTGCTTGTTAAACTAAAACGCAAACAAAATGAATAAAACAACACCAAATTTTCAGGTTGATGTAAGATGCTTCACATTCAACCAGTCAAAATATATCACAGACACCATGAATGGTTTTTGTATGCAGCAGACTAATTTTCCTTTTATCTGTTGTATTGTTGATGATGCTTCCACAGATGGGGAACAAGAAGTGATAGATGAGTATCTAAAGGAAAATTTTGATATTTCTGATGGCTCTGAAGCGTATAAAAAGGAGACGGACTATGGCTACATTACTTATGCAAGACATAAGACGAATCGTAATTGTTATTTTTACGTGATTTATCTAAAAGAAAATCACTTTAGTAATCCTGCTAAGTGTATGGGCGTAAGAGAGGGGTACTTAAAAACATGGCGTGACAGTTGTAAATATGAGGCAACTTGTGAAGGAGATGATTATTGGAAAAATTCTACTAAGATTCAGAAACAATATGATTTTCTCGAAAGTCATCCTGATTATTCTGTTTGTTCACACGTCTATGATAATTATTTGGAGAATGATGGCGTTTTCCAAAAAAATAGATATTTTTCAAAATTACCATATATAACAGAGGGAAATTTTAAATATTATAAGATTTCGCTTGATAATTATTGGAAATATTGGGTGACTCAACCTTTAAGCTGTATGGTGCGTGCTGTAGAAAACATTCAGAATACAATTCCTAAAGATAAGTATGATCGATTTTATGATGTATATTATTATTATTATTTCTTAAAAGCCGGAAAAGGGGCTTTACTTTCTGATAATATGGGAGTTTATAGAATTAACAATACGGGTATATGGTCAAGTAAGGCTAAGGAAGATAGATATTTATTTAAAATTAAGCAGGCGTTGAATGTTTATATAGTTGAAAATGATGAGAGACCTTTAGTAGTATTCTCAAAAGTGTTGACTAGTTTGTTGTATTATTATTTGTCGCGTTGTCAGATAAGTCAGGCTATAGGGGCGATTCGTAATTATGGAAAGCTAGTTCCTTCAAAATATTTGGTGAAGAGTATGGCGTCTTTACCATATTTCTGTGTATACAATTTGGCTCGAAAAGTTTATAAAATTTTAATCAAGTAAATATGAGTAGTATTCGAATTATTTATATATTACTTCATTTGTTTATGCTATGGATGTTTTACAAGGCAGGAAAGAATATGTCTAAAACAAGAACGAATGGAGGATATTGGAGGGCAGCAATACCAGCTTTTTTTTCCTATTTTATAGTTTTGGGCTTGCGCTTTGGACATAATTTGGATTGGAATCTTTATTATGTCAGATATACGGAATGTGTAACTATGCCGTGGCCGACTACAGAACCTGTATATTACTCTCTATTGTACTTTTTTAATGAAGTATTAGGAGTGCCATATTTTCTGTTTGTTTCATTGCAGTGTATGTTTCTTTTGTATAGTTTTTTTATACTAGTAAAAGAATTTAGAGATAAATTATATTTTGTAGTACCATTGTTCCCTATTGTTGCACAAATGAATGACAATTATTTCCGTTGGTTTATTGCAGTTTCATTTATATTGTTATCTGTGCGTTCTTTTTTGTGGGATAAATCAAAATACAAACTGAAGGCAGTATTACTTTTCTTATGTTCTGTTTTGACGCATAATGGTGCAGCTATATTAATTGCTATATATCCAATCTTGTTATTTAAGAAAAAATATATGCAACCTAGAATAGCTTTGATTCTTTTATTTTTATCAGTTTTTGTTATTTCTATATCGGCATTTAGCTTTTTAAGTACAGTAGGAATGTTCATTGCATCACAGGGAGGTGATGCGGTTTCTGATAGTTCTGTTGGACATTATTTGGAATCCGTTGATTATATAACTAGTAATGGCTTGAGCGATTTAACAGGAATCTTGCAACATTCCTTTATTGGTAATATTATAATTTATTTATCTTATGCAACATCATTTATTTGTGGACCTAAAGTGTTGCAAAGATATGATAATGGTATTGCTTTTTACAATGTATTTGTTGTAGGAGCTATACTTAATCCATGTTTTTCTTCAGTAGAAATCTTTGATAGATTTACGCTTACGCTATTATTGTTTAATACTGTTGTTAGTGGAATAGTTTTTTATGATGTGTTGAAAGGCAAAGTTGCACTTTTCAATAGCGCAAAATTAATATGTTGTTTAAGTGTTATTTGTCTTCTCTATCCGTATTACAAATATGTTTTTTTGACAGATAAAGATTATAGAATGATGTATATGTGGAATGCGGATAATAAGAAATGTATTGATACTGCTATTTATTTTAGAGATATGGGGGGGTGAGGTAAAATAGCTTAGTTTAAATTATATAATTTTTTAAATTTGGATAGAATGCAAACATACGATTACTTAATAGTAGGCTCCGGTCTCTACGGAGCTACTTTTGCTCATCTTGCCCACAAGCAGGGCAAAAAGTGCTTGGTGATAGATAAGCGAGCTCACTTGGGTGGTAACATCTATTGTGAGAACATCGAGGGTATCAACGTGCATAAGTATGGCGCACACATCTTCCATACCTCCAATAAGAAGGTGTGGGAGTTCGTCAACTCCATCGTGGAGTTCAACCGCTATACCAACTCGCCTGTGGCTAACTATCAGGGCAAGCTCTATAACCTGCCTTTCAATATGAACACCTTCTACCAGATGTGGGGGGTAACTACACCAGAGGAGGCGCAGGCTAAGATTGACGAACAGAAAGCGGAAGCTGTTGCTCGCATGAAAGCTGATGGTGTTACAGAACCTCGTAATCTGGAGGAGCAGGCACAGGTGTTGATAGGAAAAGACATATACGAAAAACTTATCAAGGGATATACTGAGAAGCAGTGGGGCAGAAAGTGTACAGAGCTTCCTGCTTTCATTATCAAGCGCTTGCCAGTTCGTCTCATTTTCGATAATAACTACTTCAATGATAAGTATCAAGGAATCCCTGTTGGTGGTTATAATAAGTTGATTGATGGCTTGCTAGAAGGCATTGAGACCAAAACGAATGTAGATTTCTTTGAAAACCGTGAATGTTGGGAAAGCATTGCCGACATGATTGTTTTCACTGGTAAGATAGATGAATTCTATAATTACCAGTTTGGTAAACTTAACTATCGTACAGTACGCTTTGAGACAGAGGTTATAGACAAACCTAACTATCAAGGCAATGCGGTTGTAAACTATACAGAGCGTGAAGTACCTTACACCCGTGTTATTGAGCACAAGCACTTCGAGATGTTTGGAGTTGAGGTATATGATACCCCTAAGACCGTTATCTCGAAGGAGTATAGTACCGAGTGGAAAGACGGCATGGAGCCATACTATCCAGTGAATGACAAGCAGAATTCTGAGCTTTATGCCAAGTACAAGGCTTTAGCTGACAAGGAGGAGAATGTCATCTTTGGAGGAAGACTTGCTGAGTATAAGTACTACGACATGGCTCCGATTATCGAGAAGGTGATGGAGTATTATAACTTTTAAAACATAGAGGCATGAAGAATATTTTAGTTTTTATGAATCAAAATGAATTAGCTCCTATTGGGGGACCTGTGGGATATAATTTTGCTTTGAAAAGTCAGCTTGACAAAATGGGAATTGATAATATCCATTATCTTGATATTCCTGTAGATAAATATCAAAAGTATAATCATGTCGGGCGAGGTATTAAAGGGACTTGGTATGGAGATTTTTTGAAAGCTTTTAAAGACTTTTTAAAATACGGAAAACAAATTTATAAGACTAAAAAATCCCCAGTGGATTTGAATCAGTATGATTACATTCATTTTCATAATTCTGTAGCATTATATCAGATGAGAAAAACTCTTTCGGATTTTAATGGAAAAATTATTTTCACGTCGCATTCTCCTACTGTAACTTATAAGGAGAAAATATCAATGCTAACTGATTGGGAAAGAAAACATATGCTTTTTTTCTATAAAAAACTAGAGCGTTGTGATGAATACGCTTTTAAACGTGCAGATTATATCTTTTTTCCTTGCCCTGAGGCAGAAGAACCATATTATCATTCCTGGTCGAAATTTAAGGATATAGCATTACAGAAGGGGAAATCGTTTCGCTATTTACTGACAGGAACGAATAAAAGATTTGCAAAAAAAACAAGAAAGGAGGTATGTGAGCAATATAATATTCCAGAAAATGCTTTTATCGTTTGCTATGCAGGTAGACATAATCAGCTGAAAGGCTATGATTTGTTGAAAAAAATTGGTGAGAGGGTTCTAGAGTTAATACCTAATGCATATTTCCTTATTGCAGGTGTAGAGGATCCAATTAAAGGATTAAAAAATGATTACTGGATAGAAGTAGGATGGACAAATGATCCTCATTCTTTGATGGCTGCTGCTGATATATTTGTTCTTCCAAATAGAGAAACATATTTTGATCTTATTATGTTGGAAGCGTTATCATTAGGTACTATTGTTGTAGCTAGCAATACAGGAGGTAATAAACATTTTGTTAATGATAAAGGAGTTTTCTTATATGATGATATATCTAGAGCCGTGGATATTATTCTTAATATTTGGAAAATGTCACCGAAAGAGAAAAATGAGTTGAATGAGAATAATAAAAAAGTATTTGAAAATCAGTATGATATAGCTGTGTTTGCAAATAATTATGTTAAGCTTTTGCAAAACTTGGATTGATATTTAATGTTTTTCTTTGTTAGCTTTTTAAGATGGGTATATTTCATAAAACATATCATTTGTTAGAAGCACTCTATTGTTGGTGTGTTATGGGTAATCTTGAACGTCTTGCGTCTTCAAATATTTTTGGTGGTGAGACAATGTGGGGGAGCAAGATTACGACACGCCAACAAACGAAGGCATGGATAGCGGAGGATTTTAAGGTTTTTAGAATGCAGCATCCTTTAGCAGCTCGCTTTACCTACGGTGAAAACTGGGAACTATTTGCTTATCTAAGAAATCTTCGTCATTTGGAATATTACACCAATAAAAAACAAAAGCCTTGGGATAAGTTCTTGAGATTTTATTATTGGTTGAAGCATAGGAAAAATGTGAAGAGGACACAGATTGACATCTCTCCTAATTCGGTAGGGGCAGGTTTTCATTTGCAGCATAGGGGATTTCGCCATGTGTTGAGTGGTGTCAAAATAGGTAAGAATTGTGAGATGCTTCCAATGGTACTGATTGGCAAGAAAAGTCCTGATATTATTGATTATCATGTCAATATAGGTGATAATTGCTATATATCAACTGGTGTTATAATCTTGGCTCCAATAGATATCGGTAATAATGTAACCATAGCAGCTGGTGCTGTTGTTACAAAGGATGTGCCAGACAATTGTGTAGTTGGTGGAATACCTGCAAAAATTCTGAAAATGAAAGATGATTCGTAAGATGAATCTTTGTAAGAAGATGATGCCGCCGTGCAAAGTTAAGAAGCACCGACATGTAATCACTACATATCGGGGCTTGGAAACAACAAAAACAGCACAAAGTATATAACTAAACACTACTGTCCAATAAAATAGGGCAATTCGATCTTTGAAATAGTTGATTTATAGTCTTTTATGCCATATTTTGCAATGAAACGGACTTGATTTTGTAACTTTGTAGCCAAAAATAATTGGCTACTATGTTTCAAGACAAATACGTTTTCGCTCAACTTACTGCATTTCTGAATAGAACTCGGTTCAACAACTACGTACGCAAGTATGATGGCAACCGTTATGTGTAGCACTTCACTTGCTGGAATCTGCTTCTTGCAATGATGTTCGGTCAACTGAGTATTTGTGAGAGCTTACGTGACTTGATAGTTGCATTGGAAGCTCATCGAGCTAAGCAATATCATCTGGGGCTTGGACGTAATACTATCGTAAAAGCAACTCTTGCTTATGCCAATCAGACTCGTGATTACAGGATTTTCGAAGACTTTGCATTCTATATGATGAAGGAAGCTTGCAAAAAGCGAGAAACCAACATTTTGAATATACCAGGAAAGAAGTATGCTTTTGATTCGACAACTATTCCGTTGTGTCTTGCAACTTTTCCATGGGCAAAGTTCAGAAGTAAGAAAGGAGGAGTCAAAGCACATGTCTTATATGACGTAGAAGCACAAGTTCCAGCTTTCTATACTGTGACCACAGCATCAAAGCATGATTCTACAGCAATGTCTTCAATTACGTATGAACCAAATAGTTACTACATTTTCGATAGGGCTTATGATACTTTCAAGGAACTTTATAAGATTCATCTTACAGGTTCCTACTATGTAGTCAGAGCCAAAACAAACTTGAAGTACAAAATGGTAAAATGGAAGCGAAGAATGCCAAAGAATGTACTAACTGATGCAGAAGTAAAACTAACAGGATATCTTTCCGAAAAGAAGTATCCTGAATCATTCAGATTCATTCGATACTACGATGAAGAAGATGATCGTGAGTTTACTTTTCTGACGAATGCAAAGCATCTTTCTGCGTTGGATGTCGCGAATCTATATAAAAAAAGATGGTTGGTTGAACTATTTTTCAAATGGCTAAAGCAGCATCTTAAGATAAAGAGATTCTGGGGCACAACGAAGAATGCTGTACGCATACAGATTAGTGTTGCCATTATCACTTATTGTCTCGTGGCTATTGTGCACCATGATATGCAATTGAAACGCTCGACATATGAAGTTTTGCAGATTCTAAGCATTTCATTGACGGACAAAACCCGTCTAAGAGATCTATTTGATAAGACTATTTTCAACGATGTCAAAGAACTCGATTATCCCCTTTTTAAGGGACTATTTGATTAATTAACGTGTCCAATTTTTATTGGACACTAATGTAATAATATATAAAAATATGAAATTTCTTTTTGATTTAGATGGTACGGTAACTTCAGAAGAAACCTTACCGATTATAGCGAATCATTTTAATTGTGTAGAGCAAATATCTGAATTGACAGCAAAAACGGTACAAGGTAATGTGCCTTTTATAGAGTCATTCATACGTAGAGTTAATATCCTGGGGGCTTATTCTGTCTCTGAGACCACTCGTTTGTTATCTGAAGTTCCTCTCTATCCTGCGATTGCAAAGTTCATAGAGGAACATAAAGAAGATTGTGTTATCGTGACGGGTAACTTGACTTGCTGGTGTGAAGGGTTGTTCAAAAAGATTGGTTGTCAGTGTTATGGTTCAGAGGCTTTATGCGAGGATGACAAAGTCGTAAAGTTAAAGACAATCTTGCGTAAAGAGCAAATAGTTGACCAATATAAAGCCTTGGGAGAGACCGTGGTATTTATTGGAGATGGTAATAACGACTTGGAGGCTATGCGCCATGCAAATGTTAGCATAGCAACCGGATTAACTCATAATCCTGCTCAGAGTCTTATGTCGATTTGCGATTATGTGATTTTTAATGAGCAAGCACTTGTGCGCCAAATGCGTCAGCTGTGTGGAGAATATGATGATGAAAAGTCAGTTGTTATTAGCTGTGCTGGTATAGGGTCTCGTTTGGGCTTAGGGTTGACAAAAGCTCTTGTTCAAATCAACGGAAACTCTTTGATCTCTTGGCAATTGAAGTTGTTCAAGGATGTTAAGGATGTTCGAATAGTAATAGGTTTCCAAGGAGGAGAAATCATAGAGGAAGTTAGAAAGTATCGTGATGATGTTATCTTCTGCTATAATCATAGATATTTTGAGACTAAGACAGGTGCAAGCTATTATTTGGGTGCTCGTCATGCTAATCATGAAACCTTGGAATGGGATGGTGACTTGTTGGTACATCCTGATGATGTGAAGAAATTATTGGCAACTTCTGGTGAATTTATTTGCTATGCCGATAAAACATCCGATGATGCGGTTTTCGTACAGACTAATGAAAATGGGGATGTGCTTTGCTTTAGTCGTGAGCAAGGTGATTATGAGTGGACAGGTCCAGCCTGTATGAACAAGCAACATTTGATATATTCCACTCAGAATGTGTTCAATATGTTTGAACCATATTGTCCAATGAAGGGGATTAAGGTAAGAGCATACGATATAGACACCTACAATGACTATATTCGTGTGTCTGAGATAACTAAAGATTGGAACTGATTTAAATATCGAAATATGATAAAGAATGTAAGATTTAAAAGAATATTAAAGAATGGGATTTTCCCATTCTTTAGTTTTCTAAATAGAGTAATTCCCAAAGACGAAAATTTGGTCTTTTTATATAGTGCAAATAAGGGATGTGTATTTTCAAATTTTGTGTTGAGAGATTATTTGTTGCAAAACAATTATGATGCAAAATATAAGATTGTATGTGGAATTGAATCGTTAAAATATAAAGATGACTATGAACGTGTATCATTCGTAAGTGGTTTGAAATCCTTATGGACTTTTTTACAGGCCGGACATGTCTTCTATACCGCTGGTCAACTTCCTATTAAACCTGCTAAGACACAATGCGTTATACATATGAGGCATGGTAATGAGGATTTTAAATCTATGGGCGCAAATACTAATATAAATAATGGAGACGAATTCTTTTTTACTTATATGATTCTTTCATCTGACTTGAATATAAAGGTTAATGCAAGGGCATATAAGTGCAAAGAAGAAAATATTGTTGGTCTAGGAGACCCAATGTGTGATAAGTTGCTGACCGTTCCACAAAATGTTTATGATTTTAGTAAATATAAGAAAGTCCTTTTATGGGTACCAACATTCAGACAATCGGATTATTTAAATTATAATGATTCTCATTTAGATACATTAATACCTCTTTTTGCAGATGACGATTATGAGAATTTGAATAAGTTGCTTGCTAAATATAATATTCTTCTTATAGTCAAGTTGCATCCTGCTCAGAGTGCACCTAATGGGTGTCAACGTCATTTTAGTCATCTAAGAGTATATTCTCATGATGAGTTTATAAAGACAGAATATGATATGTATACATTGATGGCACATGCAGACGGATTGATAGGTGATTATTCCTCAGCGTCTTTACAGTATCTACTATTGGATAGACCAGAGGCCTATGTTGTACCTGATCTAGAAGACTATAAAAATACTCGTGGTTTTGTGTATGATGATCCTGAAGCATATATGGGAGGACATATTGTTAAAACAAAAAAGCAATTTGAACAATTTATAGATGATTTTGCTAATGAGCGAGATATTTATAAAGATAAGCGTCATTGGGTTTGTAATCAGATTTTTAAATATAAAGATGCAAAAAGTTGTGAGCGTATCGTTAAACTTAGTGGAATGAATTTATGAAAAAAGTATTAGTAATTATAACAACGGCATTTTCTCCTGTTGGTGGGTTAGCTACGGTGATGATGAATTATTATCGTGTATTAGATAAGTCAAAGATTCATATAGATTTTGCCTCGACTAATGAAATCGAATCATCATTGCTTTCTGAAATATCAGCTTATGGTAGTAAATATTTTCAATTGCCAAGAAGAGGAAATGTTTTGAAGTATTGGAATGCTGTTCGATTACTTTCAAAGAATTATAATATTATTCATGTTCATGCTAATAGTTCTACAGCTTTAATCGAACTTTCTGCTGCTATTGCAGCAGGAGTTCCTAAGCGAATTCATCATAATCATAATAGCAAAACTCAACATCAGATAATTAACGCTTTACTGCATCCTTTTTTCAAGCATTCTTATACAGATGCTATCGCTTGTTCTCAATTGGCAGGCGATTGGCTTTTCGGGAAAGGAAAATATGTTATTTTACGAAATGCTATAAACTTACATAAGTTTGTTTATAATGCTGATGTGCGAGAGCTGGTGAGAAAAAAATATAACATTCAGAGTAATGAATTCGTTCTAGGACATGTCGGTAAGTTTGTAGAAGCCAAAAATCATTATTTTTTGATTAAGTTATTTGCTGTATATCATTCTAAACATCCTAATTCGAAGTTGTTGCTTGTTGGTGATGGTGTGTTAAGAGCAAAGATAGAGACATGGATTTCAGAAAGTGGATGTGCAGAATCTATAATTCTTGCAGGATTGCGTTCTGATGTATCAGCCTTAGTACAGGCAATGGATATTTTCGTTTTCCCTTCTTTATATGAAGGGATGCCGTTGAGCGTGATGGAAGCAGAAGCTTCAGGGTTGCCATGTTTAATATCTTCAAATGTTACTAATGATGTTAATATCGGTGAAGCCGTAAAGATGAAGTCACTTGATGATGGACCAAATAGTTGGGCGATAGTTATAGATTCTTTTGATTATGCAATAAGTCGTGAGGTAAGATGCCATAATAATTATGAGTTAATTACCAAAGCTGGTTATAACATAGAGAATGAAGCAAATGAATTGCTGAAGATTTATAATAGTTAGATCTGCAAAAGATAATGAGCATATTGGTAGATAAAATATTATCAACGGAAAACTATTCTGTCAATCAGATATTTGGGACAAAGGGTAAGGTTTATACTTATCTCAATCCTGTATCTTATCTCACAGCTCTAGATAATAAAGAGCTGTTTGGTAAGATGGATGGTATATTTGCCGATGGTGGCTTGCTGGTGAAAGCTATCAAATTGGTTTATGGCAAGCAGGTGACCCGAAGAAGTTTTGATATGACTTCGATGGCACCGGAGTTGTTCTCTTATGCAGAGGAAAATGGTAAGACTATCTATATTGTGGCTTCTAAACAGGAGCAGGTGGAGAAGGCTGTAGAGATATTCCGTGAGCGGTATCCAAAGATGAAGTTTGCTGGTTATCGTAATGGTTACTTTGCATCAGAAAATGAAATGGATGTAGAGGCAAAGCATATCGCTGAATTGAATCCCGACTTTCTGATTGTAGGAATGGGAGCCTTGATGCAGGAGAAGTTCCTGCTAAAGGTGAAGGATGCCAGCTATCAGGGTGTCGGGTTTACCTGTGGCGGATTTATCCACCAGACTTCCAAGAATGAGATAGATTATTATCCGGCATGGGTGGATAGGACGAATCTTCGCTTTGTTTATCGAATGTGGAAAGAACCTCATACCCGTAAGCGTTATGTGATGGCAGGCTTGCTGTTTCCTGCAAGATTTA
>OBII01000208.1_pt1 | contig 26600 bp, 13 predicted proteins | sample 2433771 | NCBI WGS metagenome assembly OBII01 (sample SAMEA2452127, study PRJEB22498) | human gut metagenome | biome: human feces; feature: human gut; material: feces | place: Australia | collected 2012
TACTCGACGAGCCAAGTATCGGACTTCATCAACGCGACAACTGCCGACTGATAGACAGCCTAAAACAGCTGCGAGATCTTGGCAACACGGTATTGGTGGTGGAACACGACCGCGACATGATGTTGGCTGCCGACTATATCGTCGACATCGGTCCAAAGGCTGGACGCAAGGGTGGCGAAGTGGTGTTCCAAGGCACTCCGCAAGAGATGCTTCGCCAGCACACGCTCACGGCTCAATATCTGAACAACGAGATGAAGATTGAGGTGCCGAAGGAGCGACGCAAGGGCAACGGCAAGAGCATCATCATTCGTGGCGCAAGGGGCAACAACCTAAAGAATATCGACGTGGAATTTCCTCTTGGCAAGCTGATTGTGGTGACGGGAGTTTCGGGCTCGGGCAAGTCGACCCTCATCAACGAAACCCTGCAACCTATCCTTAGCCAACATTTCTATCGTTCGCTCAAAAAGCCGATGGCTTACGACAGCATCGAGGGATTGGAGAATATAGATAAGGTGGTGAACGTAGACCAAAGTCCGCTTGGCAGAACTCCACGAAGCAATCCTGCCACATATACAGGCGTGTTCTCCGACATTCGCAGCCTCTTTGTAGGTCTGCCCGAAGCTCAGATTCGTGGCTATAAGCCTGGCCGTTTCTCGTTTAATGTGAAGGGCGGACGATGCGAGGCTTGTGGCGGAAATGGATACAAGACCATAGAGATGAACTTTCTGCCCGACGTGATGGTGCCTTGCGAGGTTTGTCAGGGCAAGCGCTACAATCGCGAAACTCTCGAAGTGAGATACAAGGGAAAATCTATTGCCGACGTGCTAGACATGACGATAAATCAAGCGGTAGAGTTTTTCCAGGCTGTACCAGCAATATTGCAGAAGATTTCAGCCCTTCAGCAGGTGGGATTGGGCTACATCAAGCTCGGACAGTCGTCGACTACTCTCTCGGGAGGCGAAAGCCAACGTGTAAAACTGGCTACAGAACTGGCTAAGCGCGACACGGGCAAGACTCTCTACATCCTCGACGAGCCAACCACGGGTCTTCACTTCGAAGACATTCGCATTCTGATGGATGTTATTCAGAAGCTCGTGGATAAAGGCAATACCGTTATCATTATCGAGCACAACCTCGACGTAATAAAACTTGCCGACCACATCATCGACATCGGTCCTGAGGGCGGAAGAGGTGGCGGTCAGGTGCTTGCGACTGGAACTCCTGAAGAAGTAGCGCAGTCGAAGAAGGGCTACACGCCACGATTCTTGAAAGAAGAATTGGAAAGGAAATAGGAAGTAAAGAAATTAAAGAAGAGAAGTTAAAGGAGTTAAAGAAGTTAGAGAAGTTAAAGAAGTTAGAGAAGTTAGAGAAGTTAAAGAAGTTAGAGAAGTTAAAGCCATATGTCTTATGGATTAATTTCCAGCTAAAAACTTCAGCTGAAAACTCCAACAAAAAGGCTAATGGCTTTAACTTCTAGCGACCGCAGGGAGCGATAACTTCTTTAACTTCTAGCGACCGCCAGGGAGCGATAACTTCTCTTTAAAAAAAGAATTAACTAACAAAATAATTAATCATGTTCAATTACAGAAATCTATTGTGTGTTAGCTTTTTGCTGCTTGCCCTCACAGCTTGGGCGCAGCCAAATGGCACGGGCAACTATTATCAAGATGCCAACGGAAAGAAAGGTAAGAGCTTGAAAACTGCCTTGTTTGGAATTATCAAGAATCCTGATGTTGTGTCTTACGACGGCTTGTGGTCAGCTTATCTAAAGACCGACCTTCGCTCAGATGGCAAGATTTGGGACATGTATTCCGACATTACCAACTACGACCCTGTGAAGGGACATGCTGCCAACTACAAAAAAGAAGGCGATTCGTTCAACCGAGAACACTCGTTCCCAAAGAGTTGGTTTAGCAAGGCTAAGCCTATGTTGTCGGATGTAGTACATGTGGTTCCTACGGATGGCTATGTGAACGGTCGTCGTAGCAACTATCCTTATGGTGAAACTGATGGTGGCACCTGGAAATCGCATGGTAGCTTCAGCAAACTTGGAGCGTGCTCGCTTCCAGGATATTCAGGAACAGTTTTCGAACCTAACAACGAGTATAAGGGCGACTTTGCCCGAATCTATTTCTACATGGCTACATGCTACGAGGATAAGATTTCGTCGTGGAGTAGCGACATGCTTTCTCACAACTCTTATCCTGCTTACAAGCAATGGGTTATCGACATGTTGCTTCGTTGGGCAAAGAACGACCCTGTGAGCAAGAAGGAGATAGACCGCAATAATGCCGTTCAGCGCGTGCAGGGCAACCGCAATCCTTTTGTCGACTATCCAGGACTTGAGCAGTATATTTGGGGCAACAAGACGGATGTGGCTTTCTCGTACGACAACTACGACTACACCATTCCTGACCCAACTCCTGACCCTAAGCCAGATCCAAATCCTGACCCAAATCCAGATCCTAATCCAGATCCTAACCCGGATCCAAACCCGGACCCAACTCCTACTCCAGAGCCTTCTGAGGGCGAACAGGTTTACACTCTCGTAGCTTCGGCTGCCGACCTTGCTCCTGACACATATTATCTGTTGGTTAGAGAGAATGAGAATGGCAACGATGCTAAACTAAAGAGCGTGGCTCTATCTGACATGCTTTCTACAGGCAAGGCTTTCGGCTATGCTAACGTTACGGTAACAAACAATACTATCGTTACAAAGGTGAACGAAGAGAAATGTCCTCACGAGCTCTATATCGCAAAGGCAGACGATACTTACACCTTGTGCGACGTGAAGATCAAGAAGTATCTCTCGTTGACTTCTTCTGATAATGCGTTGATGGCAAACGAAACCGTTACTGGCGATGGCGAGAAGTGGACTATCACTTTCGACGAGAACAACGCCATTATCGCAAACAAGAAGATTAAGGATCGCACCATCCGCTTCAACGCAGGTAGTCCTCGCTTTGCTTGCTACAAGGGTTCTCAGCAGCCTGTACAGCTCTACAAAAAGGTTGTTGCCAACAGCATCAAGAACACCAAGGTTTCTGCCAAGGCCAACAACGTGGTCTACTCTATCGATGGTCGCAGAATCATGAAGATTGGCGATGGCGACAACCCTTACAGAATACTTCCAAAGGGAATGTATATTATAGGTGGACGCAAGGTTGTTGTTGGAAATTAATCCGCATGCAGGAAATTAATCCTGCTTGACAGAAAAAAATCTAAGAAGAAAAACAAAGAGTTTAATGTCTAATCACATAAACTTTCGCAAACTATTGGCAATAGGCTTTATAGCACTCTTTTCGTGCTATAAAGCCTTTGGCATGCGTACCGACTCGTTGATGTTGGAACGCATGTTTCGTTATGCGAAAGCCATACAAGACAAACAAAGCTCTATCAACCACAACTACAACTACACTCGCTTTAGCCTCGACATACAAAGGAAAAACTTCACTCTGCTAACCATTCCTTCGATGTATGCCGTGGCACGAACCGGACAACGCACATTTATCGACGAAACCTACAACCGCATTTCGGGCTACGGAACCGACACCATGCAGACTCACACCATGCTTCGAGCTACCACAATTCCGCATCGAAGCGTAACCATGGAAAATGTGCTGAAATATCTCACCCCGAAGATTTATCAGGAGACGATAATCGAAAACTATCTCATTTCTCCTTTCGCAAGAATAAACAAGCGATTCTATAAATATAGAGTCACTTTCTACAACGGCAACAAGGTGGCTAACGTCACCTTCACTCCTCGACGCAACAACACCCAACTTGTTAGCGGCTACGCCATCGTGGACTACTATACTGGTCGCATCATAAAATGCTATATAGCAGGCGAATACGACATGGTGGACTTCGGAATGAATCTCACCATGGGCGACGAATATCGCAACTCTCTGCTGCCCACAAAGGTTGACCTAACCACACAATTCTCGTTTGTGGGCAACAAGATAAAAGGAAAATATGTTTCCTACTACGACCGACCAAAGAAAGACAGCATCACCAAAGCCGACAATATCGTAAACATGCGCCCCGACCATCTCTCGCCATACGAGCAAGGGATGATAGATTCATATAAAGAAAAGAATAGCAAACCCGACTCTACGAAGCATAAGAGCAGCTCTAAATTTTGGGACGCCATCTCCGACCATACACTCAACAGAATTAGGCAAAACTTTGGCTCTAAGGGCTACGTCAGGGTAAACCCTATTCTAAACCCTCTTTACCTTGGCTACAGCCAGCGTCGCGGCATTACTTACAAGTTCGACGTCATGGGAACCTATATGTTTTCGGAAAATAGCGAGCTCTCGGCAAGGGTGAAAGCTGGTTACACATTTAAGCTGAAACAGCTGCTGATGAATATTCCTATCACGTGGTATTTCGACAAGAACCGTAATGGCTACACTCGTATCGAATTGGGTAATGGCAACCACGTGGGCAACTCGATGCTTGCCAGACACCTGATGGAGATAATGCCCGATTCGGCTATTGTTTCGAAAGGTAACAACTTGAACGATTTCCACAACAACTATATGAAGATGTATGCCAACATCGACTTCAACAAGTATTTCGGACTCATGGGCGGTTTAACGATGCACTATCGCAAGGCTGTGGATGTGGAGTCGTATAAGAAGCTTAACCAACGCTACACTTACCATTCGTCGACTCCGATGTTGGAACTCAGGTTGCGACCTTTGGCGTGGCAGGGTCCTGTAATCACGGTCGACTACGAACGAAGCATCAAGGGACTACTCAACTCCAACATCAACTACGAGCGTTGGGAGCTGAATAGCGAGTATATCTATAGACTCAACAAACTGCAGAATTTCCATTTCAAGTTTGGCACGGGCTTCTATACTACCAAAGACAGCAACGGATATTTCCTCGACTTCGAAAACTTCCGCGACAATATCATAGCTGGAGGATGGAACGACGATTGGAGTGGCGAATTTGAATTGCTGCAACAAGAAACCTACAATCAGTCCGACTACTACATTCGCGCCAACATGAGCTACGAGAGTCCGCTATTGATACTCAGTTGGTTGCCGTATGTGGGCAAATATATGGAGATGGAGCGCATCAACGTGAGCACTCTCGACGTAAAGGGCATTCATCCTTATATCGAAGCCGGCTACAGCTTCACTACTCGTTGGTTCTCGTTTGGCATGTTTGCCTCGATGAAGCAATGGGAGTTTGATAGCGTGGGCGTAAAATGGGGATTCGAACTATTTAGAAAATGGTAACAACATCTTAGAGACTGGAAAAACAACATCATGGACAACATATTGACCGTTTACAGCGCAAGTGCTGGTAGTGGCAAGACGTTTACCCTTGCCGTGAAATATATAGAGCTGCTGATAGAACAGCCCGAAAACTATAGAAAAATTCTTGCCGTAACTTTCACCAACAAGGCTACCGACGAGATGAAGTTGCGTATTCTGAGCCAACTCTACGGTTTGGCTCATTCCATACCAGACTCTCAGGCTTATGCCGACAAGATAAAGGAAGACTTCCACAAGGCGAAAAAGCCCATCTCTGACGAGCTGATAAAGCGGAATGCGGACAAGGCGCTCCACTATCTGCTCCACAACTACAATTATTTCCGCATTCAAACCATCGATGCTTTCTTCCAGCAGGTTACTCGCAACATGGCGCGCGAGCTAAACCTCAACGCCAATTTCAAACTCTCGCTCAACGATAGTCAGATTGAGGAGAATGCCGTTGACGAGATGATTGAACAGCTCACACCAAAGAGCAACGTGATGAAGTGGATATTAGACTACATCAACGAAAACATCTCGGAAGACAAAAGCTGGAACGTCATCAACTCGATAAAGAATTTCGGACTAACCATCTTTTCCGACATCTACAAGGCTCACGAAGAGGAGCTAAACGAGGTGTTCCAACAGCCCGATTTCTTCAAGAACTTCGACAGCCTTATGCGTGGCATCATGAAGCAGGCTGAGGAAGAATACAGCAAGGTCTACAACGACTATCAGGCACTTATGGAGGCCAACGGCGTTAGCTTTGCCGATTTCAAGAGTGGCAAGAGTGGTGCTTGCGGATATTTCGAAAAGTTTGCCAACGGCATCAAGGCTATGGCTGGCGTTGACGACGACAAGCATTTCAACAAAACGGCTCAAAAGGCTACCGAAGACATAGGCGCTTGGGTTAAGAAAGGCGACTTGGGAACGAGTCTTGAGCAGGTGGCGATAAAGCTGATGCAGATGCTCAACGAAACCGAGGCTAAGCGCAAGGAATGGATGAACAGCTACAAATCGGCTTCCAACACCATTCGCCACATCAGCAAGTTGCGCCTTCTTGGTTCTATAAAGGATAAGGTTGACGAGGTGAACGCTTTGGCAAACAGATTTCCGCTTAGCGCCACTCAGGCTTTGCTCAACACGATGATTGGCACAAGCGATGCTCCCTTCGTCTACGAGAAGATAGGCACGCAGATAAGCCACATCATGATTGACGAGTTCCAGGACACGAGCCTTGCGCAATGGCACAATTTCAAAGTGCTGTTGGAGGATTGTATGTCGCAAAATTCTGCTTGCCTCATAGTGGGCGACGTTAAGCAGAGCATCTATCGTTGGCGCTCAAGCGACTGGCGACTGCTCAACAACATAAGCCAAGAGTTTCCGGGCTACAACATAGAGCCTACACCGCTCGATACCAACTATCGTTCGGAGGCTAACATCGTGAAGTTCAACAACGCTTTCTTCGAGACTGCTGCCAAAGAGGAGTTCAAGGAGTTTGCCAACAACGCAAGTAACGTAGACAAAATCTACACGAAGGAGGCTGTGTGCCAAAAGATTCATCCTAAAAAGGCAGACAAGGCTCACAAGGGTTTGGTTCGCGTAACCTTGCTCCCTATCGACGACTACGAGAACGTGACCATGCAGCTCATAGCCGACCAAATAAATATGCTCTTACAAAAGGGCGTAAGACAAAGCGACATCGCCATCCTCACGCGTACCAATAAACACATAGCTTCTATCGGAGCTTTCTTGATGGACGAATTGCCTGAGGTTACATTAGTTTCCGACGAGGCTTTCGTTCTCGAGGCTTCGCTTGCTGTCAGAACCATCATCACAGCCATGCGAGTGATGGCTAACGATGCCGACGAACTGTCGAAAGCCACTCTCGCTCGCTATTCGCAACTGCTTAGTGGCAACGCAGATGCTGCTACGGCTATTCTCAACGCTTCTGCCAACTTCGATGCCTTATTGCCTGCCGCATTCAACAAGGAGGCAAGAGCGCTCTTAGCACAGAAGCCTACTTACGAATTGGCTGAAACCATCTGCAACATTTTCCGTCTCGACAAACTGAAAAACGAGACTGCTTATCTTTGCAAATTCTTCGACACTTTGGCTTCGTTTCTTGCCGACACACCTGCCACAATAGGCGACGTAATCAACGAATGGGACGAGAACATGCACAAGAAGGCTATCGAGAGCGACAAGGTGGAGGGCATTAGATTGCTCACTATTCATAAGAGTAAGGGACTGGAGTTTGACAACGTGATAATCCCGTTCTGCGACTGGAAGATGGAGCAGACAGCTACGCTTTGGGCTTCGCCTAAGGAGAGTCCTTATAATAAGTTGCCGCTTGTGCCGTTGGAGTTTAGCAAAACCAAGCTCTCAGGTACCATCTACGAAGCTGACTACAACGAGGAGCACATGCAGAATATGGTCGACAACATGAACTTGCTGTATGTGGCTTTCACTCGAGCCGGAAAGAATCTCTTCGTTTCGTGCAAAGATGCCAACCGCAAGGGCTCACGAACTTCGGGCACTCGTGCCACCATCGTGGCTTCTACGCTCAACGCCCTTGCAAAATCAAACCAGCTCGAGGGATGCTGCATAGAAGAGAACGAAGACGCTACGGTTTTCAACTATGGCGAACTATTCATCAAGGAGCCTAAAGCCAAGGAAGCAACTGCTGAAAGCAACAAGGCTGAAACCAACGTTTTCACGCCCGAAATAACGCCTCTATCGCTAAACCTCGACAACTATTCATACAAGCAAGCCGACGTAGACTTCCGACAAAGCAACAAGAGTCGGGAGTTTGTGGCTGCCGACGACGAGGGAACCGACGAGGAGCAAGAGGCTTACATCAAAACGGGCACCATTCTTCATCGCATATTCTCTACCATCGAGACTTCTGCCGACATCGATAAGGCGCTAACCTTGTTGGAGCAAGAGGGCGAACTATACTCTTCTACCACATCCAAGGAGAAGCTCATGGAGATGCTCCACAAACGATTGGAGAGCAAGAAGGTGAAGGAGTGGTTTTCGCTAGGATGGCAGATTTTCAACGAATGTGCAATATTAGACATCGACCCAACCACGGGCAAGGTTATTAATCGTCGCCCAGACCGAGTGATGATGAATGGCAAGGAAACCATCGTTGTCGACTTCAAATTTGCTGCGCCCAACATCGACCACCAACGCCAGGTGGCGCAATACATGCATTTGCTTTCAAGCATGGGCTACTCTAACGTAAAGGGCTATCTATGGTATGTTTACACTAACAAAATTGAGGAGGTCAACGCATAATGACAAACAATAAATCATTCCTTGAGTCTGTGGCTCAAGACATCATAAATCGTTTCGGCACCGAACTTGCCGACGTGGCTGTGGTTTTCCCTAACAAGCGTGCTTCGCTGTTCCTCAACAAGCATCTGGCACAAATAGCCCAGAAGCCTATCTGGAGCCCTGCCTACATTACTATTAGCGACTTGTTTCGCAAGCATTCTGAGCTTGAGGTGGCTGACAGCATAGAGCTGGTGTGCCGTCTCTACTCCACCTACTGCCAGCATGTGCCTGCAGGGGCTAATGCTGCAGCCAATAGTCTCGACCATTTCTATGGCTGGGGCGAACTGTTGCTTGCCGATTTCGACGATATTGACAAGAATCTTGGTAATGCCGAGAAGATTTTCTCCGACCTTGGCAATTATCAAGACCTGACAACGGCTCCTGCCGACATGCTGAGCGAGGAACAGATGGCTCAGCTAAAGCGACTTTTTGGATATTTTGCCGAGACACAGAGCGAGCTAAAGCGCCGCTTCAACGAGCTTTGGGGCAAGCTGCTCGATATCTATACCGACTATCGCCAACAGCTACGCCAAGCGGGCTTGGCTTACGAGGGAATGCTCTATCGCGATGTGGCTGAACAGCCCGTGGTAGACTTCAAATATAAGCACTATATTTTCGTTGGTTTCAACATGATGCAGCTGGTGGAACAGCAGCTCTTCACACGACTGAAAAACGAGGGCAAAGCAACCTTCTATTGGGACTTCGACCACTATTATATAGACGCCAAAAATCATCTGCCTAAGGGCGAAGCTGGCGTGTATATTTCGAAGTATCTAACCGATTTCCCTAATGCTTTAGACAACCTCGACGAGGCTATTTACAGCAACATTTCTCTGCCAAAAGATATTACATTTATTAGTGCTCAAACCGAGAACATTCAGGCTCGCTACATCAAGCAATGGCTTGCCGAAAACCATCGTGCCGAGGATAGTGAGCGCACAGCTATAGTGTTGGCAGACGAGAAATTGTTGCCTACCGTGGTCAACAATCTGCCGTCGGGCTTGATGATCAACATCACCACAGGCTATCCGCTCTCGCTCTCGCCAGCTGCTTCGATGCTCAACTTGCTGCTCACTCTTCGTGCCGACTTGCTTTCTACTAATGGTAAATCGTTCAGACTAAAAACGGTCAACAAGCTCCTCGTCCACCCCTACTCGGCTTTCATCAGCCCGAAGGTTTTGGAGCTGAAAGAGCAGTTGATAAAGGACAGAAACTACTTCCCTACGAGTCGCGACTTGTCGGTCGACGAGGGTTTGTCGCTTCTCTTTGCTCAGCCTGCCGATGCCTCCGACACAGCCGAAACCATGGAATGGGTGGCTAAGGTTTTGGAGTATACAGGCAAGCATAGTAGCGACTACGAGGATGCTTTCTTTCAGGAATCCTTGTTCAGAACCTACACTTTAGTTAATCGTCTAAACCTCTTGATTACCAAAGATATACTACAAGTACATCTACAAACACTCGAACGACTCGTTGCCCAGATTGTTGGCGCCACGAGTGTGCCTTTCCATGGCGAACCTGCCGAGGGAATACAGGTGATGGGAGTGTTGGAAACAAGAAACTTGGACTTCGACCATGTGCTCTTCCTTTCGTGCAACGAGGGCAACATGCCTAAGGGTGTCAACGACTCGTCGTTCATTCCTTACTCCATTCGCAAGTTTCACGGGCTCACCACCATCGACAACAAGATTGCCATCTACGCCTATTATTTCTATCGATTGATGCAAAGGGCTTCCGACATTTCGTTGGCTTACAACACCACAACCGAAGGCACTCACACCTCGGAAATGAGCCGCTTCATGCTTCAGCTCATGGTGGAAAGTGGTCACGACATCAAGCGCCAAAGCATCATGGCGCAGCAGTCGCCAGCCAAAACTTTACAACACGAAGTGGCGAAAGACGACAAGGTGATGGAGAAAATGCTCACGCCAAAAGAGGGCAAAGAGACCATCAGCATCTCGCCTTCGGCTATCGGAGTTTACCTCACCTGTCAGCTGAAATATTATTACATGCACGTGGTGGGTCTTCGCGAAAACGACGAGACCGACGACGACGATATTGATGCTCGAATATTCGGAAATATATTCCATGCTGCAGCCGATTTCCTGTACAAAGATTATAAGGGACGGATGTTGCAAAAGTCTGACTTTGGCAACCTCAGAAAACACATCGACCATTGCGTGGAGAAAGCCTTCGTGAGTGTGCTCTACGAGAAGGATCCCGAGACCACTCGCCTGGGCAAGCTTAACGGTCTGCAGGAGATTAATTCTATGGTCATAAAGAAGTATCTGGGCAAACTCATCGAGGCGGACGCCAAGCAGGCTCCTATCACCATAATCGATACGGAGAAATGGGTGGAGAAGATGCATGACATCAACGTTGGTGGCAAAACCATTAAATGCAAGGTTGGTGGCATCATCGACCGCATAGACCGCATAGAAAACTCAGACACCATTCGCATCGTGGACTACAAAACGGGTCGTTATCCTGCTTACTGGCCAACATCTGTAGACGACATCTTCGACCCTGCCAAAAACAAGGATATTCCTGCTAACTACTACATCCAAACGATGCTCTATTCTACCATCGTCAAGGACAATGTAGAGGACAAGAAGGTGAGCCCGGCATTGCTGTATATTCAGAAAATGTCGGCCGACGATTACGACCCAATTCTGCAAATCAACAAGGAGCCTATTACTGACATCGCAGATTATCGTGACCAGTATGTGGAGCTACTCGACAATCTCTTTGCCGAAATCTTCGATCCTGCCGTTCCTTTCGCCCCTACTGCCGACACCACCCGATGCGAACATTGCGCCTTTGCCAACCTGTGCAAATAAAATTGGCACACACTTTGCACATATATTATAAAAAAAGGTATAACTTTGTACCCGAAACACAACAGAAAATACAAATATATGACAAGTCAGTTTTCGCCCAAAGTATCGGAAATTCTCGTGTTTAGCCGCGAAGAAGCCACACGATTAGCAAGTCGCTCGGTTGGTCCTGAGCATTTGCTACTTGGCATTATGCGCGATAAACAAGGAGACATAAACCATATTTTCAGCAGAATGTCGATAAACATGGATAACATAAAACACGAGCTCGAAGACAAAGTTCGTGAAGACGACATTACTCAACCAATATCAACATCCGAGCTGGTGCTCAACGAACAAGCCAACAAGCTGTTGAAGCTTGCTGTGCTCGAGGCAAGAATGCAACACTCGCAGATTGTTGACGTAAACCACCTGTTGCTCGCCATCCTCCACGACCAAAACAACAACGGAGCTAAAGAGGTGCTGGAGAGCAACAATATCACTTATCAAGACATGTTGGCATACTTACAAAAGCCAAGCAAGCCTGCAGAAGGCATGAACCTCACCAGCGACGACGACTACGACGACGAGCTCGACGAGGAACCAAGAAGTGCCTCTAACTCAGGCACATCAAGCAGCACCACTACAGCCACAGCCAAGAAGGTGGGTGGCAAAACTCCCGTGATAGATAATTTCTCTACCGACCTCACCAAGGCTGCCCTTGAGGGCAAACTCGACCCTGTGGTAGGAAGAGAGAAAGAGATTTGTCGCGTCACAGAAATATTGTGCCGCCGCAAGAAAAACAACCCTATCCTCATCGGCGAACCAGGTGTGGGCAAGAGTGCAATCGTTGAGGGATTGGCGCAGCTCATTGCTACGCGCAAAACATCGCCTGTGCTCTTTGGCAAACGACTCGTGAGCCTCGACATGACAGCCATGGTGGCAGGAACAAAATATCGCGGACAGTTCGAAGAGCGCATTCGTGCGCTATTGAAAGAGCTGGAGCAAAATCCTGACATCATTGTGTTTATCGACGAGATTCACACCATGATTGGAGCGGGCAACCAGCAAGGAAGCATGGATGCCGCCAACATCATGAAGCCTGCGCTGGCTCGTGGCACAATACAATGCATCGGAGCCACAACGACCGACGAATATCGCACTTCGATAGAGAAGGATGGAGCATTGGAACGCAGATTCCAAAAGGTACTCGTGGAGCCTACTTCGGCAAGCGAGACCCTAGAGATATTACACAACATCAAAGAGCGCTACGAGGAGCACCACAACGTGACGTACACGGAGGAGGCTCTTGCCGCTTGTGTCAATTTGACAGAACGTTATGTCAACGACCGCTCATTCCCTGACAAAGCCATCGACGCCTTGGACGAGGTGGGCTCGCGCATACGCCTACGTAGCGCACATGTTCCTACTGAAATTACTGAGAAAGAGAAGGAACTGGACATCACAAAGCAGAAGAAGCAGATGGCTATCAACAACCAAAACTTTGAGCTTGCTGCTGGCTTCCGCGACAGACAGACAACGATAGAGCAGGAATTGGCTGAACTAAACCGCAAATGGCAAGCCAACGAATGCACCACTCGATCGGAAGTAAACGAAGCCGACGTGGCAGAGGTAGTTTCGATGATGTCGGGAGTGCCTGTGCAGCGTGTGGCTGCTTCTGAAGGTAGTCAGCTGAAGGGAATGGCTGACAAGCTGAAACACGAGATTATAGCTCAAGATAGCGCCATCGACAAGATTGTAAAGGCCATCCAGCGCAACCGTGTGGGCTTAAAGCCTGCCAACCAGCCTATTGGCGCCTTTATGTTCTTGGGTCCAACGGGTGTTGGCAAAACCTATTTGGCTAAGCGATTGGCAGCCCTGATGTTTGGTCGCGACGACGCCTTGATTCGTATCGACATGAGCGAATATAGCGAGAGCTTCAACACCTCGCGCCTCGTAGGTGCGCCTCCAGGATACGTGGGCTACGAAGAGGGCGGACAACTCACGGAGCGTGTGCGCCGTCATCCATATTCTATAGTATTGCTCGACGAGATAGAGAAGGCTCATGGCAACGTGTTCAACATGTTGCTGCAGGTGCTCGACGAAGGTCGACTCACAGACGGCAACGGTCGTTTGGTAGACTTCCGCAACACCATAATCATCATGACTTCTAATGCCGGAACTCGTCAGCTCAAAGAGTTTGGCAAGGGTGTGGGCTTCACCGCAGGCACAAGTCTTGGCGCAAATCTCGACGAAAAAGACAAGGAATATGCCCGTTCAATCATCCAAAAGAGCCTTAGCAAGCAATTTTCGCCAGAGTTCCTAAACCGTCTCGACGACATCATCACCTTCGATCAGCTCGACCTTGCAGCCATCAAGCGCATCATCGACCTTGAGCTCCACGGTCTACATACAAAGATGGAGGAGATGGGTTACAAGCTGGAAATCAGCGACAAAGCTAAGGAGTTTGTTGCCACCAAGGGCTACGATGTTCAGTTTGGTGCTCGCCCACTAAAGCGTGCCATCCAGACCTACATAGAGGACGGAATCTGCGAATTGCTCCTCGACGAAACCCTTGCTCCAGGCGACACAATCCTCGTAGATAAGGCCGAAAATAGCGAAAAACTCACTATTGAGCAAAAGAAATAATAAAAATATTAGAGGGAAAATATCGGTTTTCAGCCATATTTTCCCTCCTTTTTTTGTGTTTATTCTTACTCTATTTGGGCTCAACGGGATATTTTATGGGAGGAATAATCGCAACAAATAGCCAGGAAGGCTTTACCTTGGTCTTTCAATATGTCGCACACGGATACCACAAGCAGGTCGTGGTGAATGTCGAGGTAAAGCCCTCCAGGCTATTGTCAAAGAGCCATTCCTTACCGAGGGCTACGCTACGCTTGCCCAACGCTTAAACTCTCGTGCCATTGGCAACTTGGAAGAGAGGATGAGCGAGTAGAGTCCAGACTCGTTGATGATGGTCGTCTTCTGTCGTCCACCGAGGGAGTCGCATTTCGCGACGACACACAAAAACAAATAACGAATAATAAGAATAATAAATAATAAGGCTATTGGGGAAAACTAAGGGACTTAATTTTATAAATATATATTATATATTAATATATAATATATATTTATAAGTTTTTATATTGTATATTCTTCACTTTCTAAATTTGTAATATCGCTTATTATTTATTATTCTTATTATTCGTTATTCGCATCATTCATCATTCGCTTTCATGTATAAGACATTATTATGTATCAACATGGAAGTTTACGATTATGCAATTTTGAGGTAGACATTGTTCTACCTATCAATCCCATAAAAATCCATCCGATATCCCCTTGGAGGGATATAGCTAAACAAGCCAACGTAAGGGAAAAGCCAATAAAAATCCATCCGATATCCCCTTGGAGGTAGCTTTATCTGCGAAGCTTGAGAGCCTGCAGCGATGAGTTGATTGTGGTTAGAGTGTAGACATCGATGCAACAGGATATGAGGGTAAACAACGAGAAACAACGAGACAGACCGCACAAGCTAATGAGAGTAATCGAAAGGCGCCACGAGATTAGTCGAAAAGGCTTATGAGGATAGGCGCAGCAAACGAGGGGAGCAACAGCAGTAAAAGTACTAAAAAATACTAATACATTTTGTAAATTGCTCGAAATTTATTACTTTTGAAGTTGGTTTAAAGAATCAATCCTTTTAACAAGATTAGAATTTAATGAAAAATATAATTATATCAGCATTCCTGTTTTTATTACCTTTGACGGCTTCGGCTCAGAAGATTACGCTCGGTTCCATGAACATAACGATGGACAACACACACGGAGTTTACAAAGGCGAGATGGCTGCAGGAAAGCCACATGGCAAAGGCAACGTTGTTTTCGACAACGGCAACTCATACGAAGGCAACTTCGTGAAAGGCAAGCGCCATGGCTACGGAGTCTACACATTCGCCGATGGTGAGAAATATGAAGGCGAATGGTTTCAAAACCAACAGCACGGCCAGGGCACTTATTATTTCAACAACAACAACAAGTATGTGGGTCTTTGGTATCGCGACTATCAGCAGGGACACGGCATCATGTATTACTATAATGGCGACAAATACGAGGGCAACTGGCTGAAAGACAAACGACATGGCAAAGGCAAATACACTTATTCAAACGGAGCTTTCTATGACGGTCAATGGGCTGACGACCAGAAGTCGGGCAAGGGAACTTTCGACTGGGGCGACGGCACAGTATACGAGGGTATGTGGGCAAACAACCAACGCTCGGGCAAGGGCACAAACAGATATGCTGATGGCGACATTTATGTTGGTGACTGGAAAGACGACATTCAGAATGGTAGAGGAATATACAAATTCCAAAATGGCGACGTTTACGAAGGCGACTATGTGCAGGGCGAGCGAACTGGCATAGGAATATTGAAATATGCCAACGGTGACAAATATACAGGCCACTTCTTCGAAGGCGACAAACAGGGTCAAGGCACATTGGTTTGGAACAATGGCGACACATATGTTGGCGACTGGAAGGGCGACAAGCAGAATGGCCATGGCAAGCTCACCAAGAAGTCGGGCGACGTGTTTGAAGGCTCGTTTGCCAATGGCAAGGTGGAGGGAGAAGTGATTATCCACTATGCCGACGGCTCACGATTTAAGGGCGTCTACAAGAATGGCAAGCGCAACGGCAAGGTGATAGAAGAAGACAAAGACGGCAAGCGTTTTGAAGGCACCTATGTCGACGACCGACGAGATGGCAACTTCGTGGAAAAAGACCGCAACGGAGCCATCACAGCCAAAGGACACTACGAGCGTGGCAGACGCTATGTGGACAAATAAAGACTACGCTATGTGGACAAATAAAATCCACGTTTTGTAGAAAAATTCAGAAGAGAATAAAATCTATATATTCAACAACTTAACAAAAACTTATACTGTTATGGTAGTAGACACAATGGAGAACATCGGAAAGTATGTTTCTTTGAACCCTCTTTTCGAGGAAATGGTAAAGTTTATCAATACCCACGATTTGGCAACTCTCGAAGTAGGCAAACACCCTATCGTAGGCAACGATTTGTTTGTGAACATCGCTGTTGCTAACGGCAAGACCGAGGAAGAGGCTGTTTTCGAAACCCATCGCAAGATGATCGACGTGCAGATACCGCTCGATGCTCCTGAAACATACGGCTACACCCCTCTTTGCGACCTGCCAGAGGTGGAATACAACGAAGAGAAGGACATTACAAAATATCCTGGTGTGAAGGCTGAAACTCTCGTAAACTGCAAGCCAGGCAAATTTGCCATCTTCTTCCCTCAGGACGGACACCAGCCTTGCATCGGCACAGGCACCATCCACAAAGCTATCTTTAAGATCAAGGCTTAACCACTACTAACTTAAAAATAATTATGGCTGTAAAGAAAAAGGCAGCTAAGCCCGCTGCAGTAAAACATATCGGGCTTGTAAAGAACGACGGCTATCTCGAACCTTTCGAGGATGCTATCAAGGGACGTCACGAAAATGCGCTACATAAGCTCGCACAACTTACCGACAACGGCAAGAAGACTCTCTCTGATTTTGCTAATGGCTACGAATATTTCGGACTTCACAAAACTGCTCGTGGAGGATGGGTGTTTCGCGAGTGGGCTCCTAACGCTACCGACATCTATCTCGTAGGCGATTTCAACAATTGGCAGGAGAGCGACAAGTATAGAGCAAAACGCATAAAGGGTACCGAAAACTGGGAGCTAAAACTGCCAGCTAAGGCTATGAAGCATGGCGACCTTTATAAAATGCACGTTTATTGGGACGGCGGACACGGCGAGCGTATTCCTGCTTGGGCTCAGCGAGTGGTGCAGGACGACGAAACAAAGATATTCTCGGCACAGGTATGGGACGCAGAACCATACGCATGGAAGAAGAAGACTTTCAAGCCTAACACTTCCCCACTCCTCATCTACGAATGCCATATCGGTATGGCGCAAGACGCGGAGAAAGTGGGCACATATACTGAGTTTAAGGAGAATGTGTTGCCACGAATCATTGCCGATGGCTACAACTGCATCCAGATAATGGCTATCCAGGAGCACCCTTACTACGGTTCGTTTGGCTACCATGTAAGCTCATTCTTTGCAGCATCAAGCCGCTTTGGCACTCCTGAAGAGCTAAAAGCCCTAATCGATGAAGCCCACAAGCACGGCATAGCTGTGATCATGGACATCGTTCATTCTCACGCCGTGAAGAACGAGGTTGAGGGACTCGGCAACCTTGCTGGCGACCCTAACCAATATTTCTATCCTGGCGACCGCCACGAGCATCCAGCTTGGGACAGCCTATGCTTCGACTATGGCAAAGACCAGGTTATCCACTTCCTGCTCTCCAACTGCAAATACTGGCTCAACGAATTCCATTTCGATGGTTTCCGCTTCGACGGAGTGACATCGATGCTTTACTATAGCCACGGACTTGGCGAAGCATTCTGCGGATATCAGGACTATTTCAACGGTCATCAAGACGACAACGCCATCTGCTATCTCACCCTTGCCAACCTGCTTATCCACGAGGTAAATCCAAAGGCTATCACCATAGCCGAAGAGGTGAGCGGAATGCCTGGACTGGCTGCTAAATTCAAGGATGGAGGCTACGGTTTCGACTACCGCATGGCGATGAACATTCCTGACTATTGGATTAAGACCATCAAGGAGCAGAAGGACGAAGACTGGAAGCCAAGCTCTATATTCTGGGAGGTTAAGAATCGCCGTAGCGACGAAAAGACAATATCGTATTGCGAAAGCCACGACCAAGCTTTGGTGGGTGACAAGACCATCATCTTCCGCCTCATCGATGCCGACATGTATTGGCACTTCAAGAAGGGCGACGAAAACTTCATGGCAAACCGCGGTATTGCTCTTCACAAGATGATTCGTCTCGTTACGGCTTCTACCATCAACGGTGGCTACCTGAACTTCATGGGCAATGAGTTTGGACACCCTGAGTGGATTGATTTCCCTCGCGAAGGCAACGGCTGGAGCTATAAGTATGCACGCCGCCAATGGAACCTCGTTGACAATAAGGAGCTCGACTACCACTATCTTGGCGACTTCGACCGCGAGATGCTGAAGGTGATAAAGAGCGAGAAAGATTTCAATAAGACTCCCGTGCAGGAGATTTGGCACAACGATGGCGACCAGGTGTTGGCTTACATGCGTGGCGACATTATCTTTGTGTTCAACTTCTCGCCAAACCGCTCGTATACCGACTATGGCTTCATTGTGCCTGAGGGTGCCTACGAGGTGGTGTTGAATACCGATAGCAAAGACTTTGGTGGAAACGGACTCAACGACGACAGCATAACTCATTTCACCAACTACGACAAGCTCTACGCACAAGACGGCAAGGGATGGCTCAAGCTGTATTTGCCAGCTCGCTCAGCCGTGGTTTTGCGCAAGAAGAAATAAGTTATGTAAGCGTTGCGCAAGCAAGAAATAAGACGAGTTGCGCAAACAAGAAATAAAACTAAGAAAGAGAGCCATTAGTAAGAAAAAAGCTAATGGCTTCTCTTTATTCTTATAAAAACAAGCAAATGGACAAGGTTTTTCGCGAAGACAGCATCATAGTAAGGATAACGAGTGCTGCATGTTTTCTGATTTTCACATTTCTATATTTATATAATTATCAGACCGACGTGCTGGCAATGGCTCAGCATGTGCTCTCTGACGGCAAAACATACTACGTGCCCTTCGTTGGCGCTTCGCTCATCACCATCCTCTTATTCCTGCTTCAGCTCTTGATAGTAAGATTTCTACAGCTGAAGACCATGTTTCATGCCCTCACCTATTTTCCTTCGTTGCTCATTCTTGCCATCATCACCGACGTTAGTCCCGACATCGACCGCGGCTTTAGTTTTGGAGCATGGCTGTGGGTGGTGCCATTGCCGATGGTGGTGTGGCTGATAGGATCGTGGATAGCTAAGGCATGGGAAGTTTACGAGCCTTTGCGATTTTCGCATGGCTTCTTTTCGCGAGCCGTATGGATGAACCTTGCCCAGTTTGCCTTGATGTTTGTACTCGTGGGAATGGTAGGCAACTCCAACGAGGTGTTCCACTACCGCATGGCTGTGGAGCGTAGCCTTGTCAAGGGCGACTATAAGAAAGCACTCACAATAGGCGAAAAATCGTTGGCAACAGACAGCAGCCTTACCATGCTTCGCATCTATGCTTTGGCTGCCAACAAGCAGTTGCCTGAGCGACTATTCGAATATCCACTCGTGGGCGGTTCGGAAGCCATGAAACCAAACGGCACAAGCGTGAAGATGATGCTCTATACCGACACTAAGTTGCGACTATTGCACAAATCCAAGACAGACTACCAGTTGTGCGCCTACCTCTTGGATCGCAACCTCGACGGCTTCGTAAAGGCTATGGTGAAAATCTATGGCGAACCAACCATGGAGAAGAAATCGAAAACCGACCCTGCAACTCCCGACGACAACACGTCTACAGCTCCTTATACCATCACAAAAACGTTGCCTAAGCACTATCGCGAAGCACTTGTGCTCTACACCCATCTGCGCTCTAATCCGCTTGTAGACTACCACGACGACATCCTGGATGCCGACTATCGCGACTACCAAGATTTGGAGCACAAATATGCTAACCCACAAGAGCGAAAAAACATGATTCGCGACACTTATGGCAAAACATATTGGTATTATTACGATTATAGATAATTCAAAGAAACAATAAATAAAAGCGAGAAAAAATGAAATTCGTAGCAATAATTCCTGCGCGCTTTGCCTCGACAAGATTTCCTGGCAAGCCATTGGCTATTCTCGGCGGAAAGCCTGTGATACAACATGTTTATGAGAAGGCTGCAGCAGTATTGGGCGACGCCTACGTGGCTACCGACGACGAGCGCATAGAAGAAACCGTAAAGGCGTTTGGCGGCAAGGTGGTGATGACGAGAAACGACCACAAGAGCGGCACCGACCGCATAGCAGAAGCCTTAGAAAAAATTGGTGGCGACTACGACGTGGTGGTGAACATCCAGGGCGACGAGCCTTTCATCGACAAAAGTCAGATAGAAGAAATATGCCATTGCTTCGACGATGAGAATACAGAAATTGCCACACTCGGCAAACCTTTCGAGAGCATGGAGGCGGTGAAAAATCCTAATTCACCAAAAATCGTAACCGACAATAATGGCTACGCCATGTATTTCTCGCGCTCGGTAATTCCATACGTCAGAGGCAAGGAAGAGAGCGAATGGTTAGCCAACTTCCCTTACTTGAAGCATTTGGGTATTTACGCTTATAAGTGCAAGGTGCTCAAGGAGATAACCAAGTTGCCACAATCGCCACTCGAAATAGCCGAGAGCCTCGAACAGCTCCGTTGGCTACAGAATGGCTACAAGATAAAAGTGGGACGCACAGACATCGAGACAGTGGGCATAGACACTCCTGAAGACCTTACGAGAGCAGAGAAATTTCTACAACAGATTTCGAACAAGGGATAACGGCAAATCTGCCATCAAGACGTTTGCCCACAACCCATAGAATATTGCCGCCGGCATCGGCAACGACAAGCTGACGACGCTTCAACGGGAGCGCCACCTTTTGGTCGGTAAGGAAATCGCTAACGAGCTTACTTCCCTTCATACCGAAAGGCACAAAGCGGTCGCCACGAGCAACGCGGCGAATCATCAACGGAAACTTCACTTTTTGAGCATCCAGGCAAACCTTGTCGGATGAGCGCGAGATGGTGTAGTTTTCGTTGATTTCTTTTTGTTCTATTTTCAGCTTGCAAAGTTCTGTATACACGTAGGTGCCCGCTTCGGGAATTCGCATCTGTCTGCCATCTTCCTTATCCAAAGGAGTAAGGATGAGTCGACCGCGGTCGAGAGTAAGCTCGTGAGAAGAAGAGAGCCACGAGGTGCCTGTAGTGGCGTGCAGATTCTCAGCCACAAAAGCCACTTGCGAAGAGTTGAAACCATAGTCCCTGAGAATGTTCCAAAGCAAATATTCTGCCGACGGATATTCCTCTACCTTGGAAATATCAACGCAGAACGAATCGTTCAGCGTTGCAGACGAAACAGCCTTAGCTTTAGCCTCACTAAGCGAAGCTTCTACAATTGTGGAAGCCTCAGCAATCCATCGAGCCATAGTAAGGATGTTGTCCTTGACGGCAGGATTCACATTCTCGAGAAGCGGTAACACGTTTAGCCTGATTTTGTTGCGTTGCACATCGTCGACAAGATTTGAACTGTCGGTGACGTAGTCTTGATTTTCAGCCTCGAGATATTCCAAGATGTCTTCTCTACCTATGCAGAGCAAGGGGCGCAAGATGAAGCCATTACGAGGCGAAATGCCTGTTAGTCCGTTCATGCCTGTGCCTCTGACGAGGTTGAGCAGAATGGTCTCCACATTATCGTCCTTATGGTGAGCCACACAGATGGCGTCGGCATTAATATCGCAACGCAACTGCTCGAAATAAGAATATCTGAGGTCGCGGGCAGCCATTTCGATGCTGACCTTATGGAGTTGGGCGTAGGTGAGAGTGTCGAAATGTATGCGATGAAGAATTATGCCCAACGATTCGCATAGCGACACACAGAAGTTCTCGTCGCGCTCCGACTCTTTGCCACGCAAATGGAAATTGCAATGCGCAGCCTCAACGTCGTAGCCGAGAGCCTTCATAATAAGCAACAAAGCGACACTATCGGCTCCACCCGACAATGCCACTATGTATTTATTGTCAGCAGCAAGCAACTGATTTCGAGCTATGAAACCAGCCACCTGCTGCAGGATTTTATCTTTCTTAGTTTTCAACATACGGTATTTTTCAGAATACAGTATTTATTCAGAACTGAAATGCATTTTATTCTACGTAGAGCACCAATCCCTTCAAATATTCACCCTCTGGATGATAGATGTTGATAGGATGGTCGGCAGGCTGATGAAGCTGATGAAGGATGCGCACCTTGCGACCAGCCTGAGCAGCAGCTGTGAAGACAGCATTGCGGAAGTTGTCTTTAGTAACCACCTGCGAACAGCTGAAGGTAAACAATATTCCGCCTGGCTTAATTTTCTCGAAGCCCTTGACATTGAGGCGTGTGTAGCCCTTCAAGGCATTATGAAGAGCAGCACGATGCTTAGCAAAGGCAGGAGGGTCGAGAATGATAAGGTCGTATTTGCCATCGTTGGCATCAAGGAATTTGAAAGCATCCTCGCAGAAAGCCTCATGGCGCTTGTCGCCCGCAAAGTTGAGGTCGATGTTGGCATTGGTAAGTTCAATAGCCTTAGCACTACTATCTACCGAGTGCACCAACTTGGCTCCGCCACGCATAGCATAGACAGAGAAACCGCCAGTATAGCAGAACATATTGAGCACACTCTTGCCATGAGAATATTTCTCGAGCAATGAGCGGTTTTCGCGCTGGTCAACGAAGAAGCCTGTCTTCTGACCTCTGAGCCAGTCGACATGGAAAAGGAGTCCGTTTTCCTTGGTTGTATTCTCGTCGCTACCGCCATAGATAAAGCTATTCTGCTGTCCGAGATCGGCTTTGAAAGGCAGGGTGGTTTCGCTCTTGTAATAAACGTTTTCTATTCTCTCGCCCATCACGCTAACGAGCGCCTTGCACACATCCATGCGGCAAACATGCATTCCCACGCTATGAGCCTGCATCACGGCAGTTTTGCCGTAGCAGTCGATTACGAGACCTGGCAAGTTGTCGCCCTCGCCATGCACCAAACGATAGGTGTTGTTGTCGGGATTGTCGGCTATGCCAAGGCTGCGGCGAACCTCAAGAGCCGAAGCAAGACGAGCTGTCCAGAAGTTGTCGTCGATTTCAATATCTCTGAACGACAACACTCTTACTGCGATAGAACCAATTTGGAAATGACCTACTGCGAGGAAGTCGCCACCTGCCGACAACACTCTTACAATATCGCCCTCAGCAATATCGTCGTCACCATGGAGAATAGCTCCCGAGAATATCCAAGGATGAAAACGCTTTAGCGATTCTTCCTTACCCTTTTTCAAATATATTGTCTTATACATCTTTTATTGTTTATACTTTAATTCCAATAATTAGAATAGCCAAATGAATTCAATAATTAGAAAATCTAAAGATTTAAGAATAGCCAAATGATTTTTAGAATAGTCTCTACCCCTCACTACCATTTGATTCTTCACTCTTCACTCTTCCCTCTTCACTTATTTCTCTTCCCTCTTCACTTACCACGAGATCATAGTCGCCAGTTTTTCTTAGGCGCTCTATTTCTTCGTAGAGGTTGATGCAGCTCCACGCATCTGTGGCAGCATACTGCTTTTGCTTATCGTTGAGCACATCGATTTCCCAGTTAGTGAGTCGCTGGCGTTTGCTTATTTTCTGTCCGAACACGTTGGCATAGAGTTTCTGCAAACTGCGATCTTCGATGCCTATAGAGCCAACGATGTCTTGCAGGTCGATGAACAATCCTGGAGTAAACTCCTGACGCTTTCTGAGCATAAGGATGTCGTCGTGCCATGAGAGTCCGATTTTCTTTACTGTAATGTCTTCCAAGAGTCGCTTAATGGCTGGAGTAATGCCAGTATGGTTTAGACGAAACAAGAAACAGGTGTCGCGAGTAGACACTTGCAGCAACGCCACTTTGTGCATCTCGCCACGATGAAAAGATGGTCGAGTCTCGGTATCTACGCCTAAGATATCGCTCGAAAGTAAATAGTCTACGGCCTTTTCTGTTTCGCCTTCAGACATAATTACGATGATGCGGCCAGGGAATTTTAGCACAGGCAAGGCTGTTATGGCACGCTTATCAAACTTGTTGTATATGGTCTTTCTCATTATCTATTTCTTGTTACAATTTGCAAAATTAGAAAAAAGTTATCAAATTATGGCAGAATCTAAGTTTTTTACGCTATTTTTGCAGTTAAATTTGTAAATACATACCATGGCAAAGAAAAAAGTAGAGCGCAAAAGCAAATCATTTACCGAAGTATTCGGGCTCAACAAGATATTATCCAACGAAACAACAGATGCCCTTTTTGGACTTTTTCTCATAGCATCAGCAATAGTGCTGATAATTGCTATGGGGTCTTTTTTCGCAACAGGAGCTGCTGACCAAAGCATCTTGGAGAACCTTCGACCGGGAGAATGGCTAAACACAGGCAAACAATTCACCAACTATTGTGGTTCGATAGGAGCGTTGCTGTCATATTATCTTATGACGGTAAACTTCGGTATTCCTGCGTTCCTCATTCCGGTATTTATTATAATGGTGGGACTAAAACTGCTGCATGCTTACAACGTGAACCTTTGGAAATGGTTCTTCGGCATGATGGTGGTGATGGTGTGGACTTCGGTGACACTCGCCAAATTCCTCACTCCTATCATGGGGTCGATGACTTTTAACCCAGGTGGCAACCACGGAGTGTTTATCGTAGAACAGTTGGAGAACCTCGTTGGTCCTCCAGGACTTACTGCGATATTGCTGCTCACAGCCCTCACTTTCTTGACTTATCTCACCAGCGAGACTATAGAATTGATTCGCAAGGCTTTGAACCCTGTGGCTTACTTGACATCGAAGATAAAATTCAATGTCACAAACATGGGCGACAATAATGCTGACGATAATCATCCGCTCACTTCTGTTGATACTGAAGAAAACCTCTACGGCGGAACAGAAGAAGAGAATGACGAAGCTACGGTTGTTGACCTAAGCAACGACAACGACGATAATAATGCAGCTCCAGCCGTTGACAGTCTGGAGCCTGAGGACAATAGCATCGCTGTAGACATAGAGCCTACAGCTACAAATGGCGAAGACAAGAAGAATTCGCCCGACATTACTGTAGAAGCTGCTCCTGCCGTAGAACAGGGCAAGGGCAACGAACTGTCGATAGAGGAAATATTGAAGACTCCTATCAACCCGCTGGAGCCTTTCACAAAATATAAAAAGCCAGGATTGGAACTCCTGAAGAAATACGAGGAGAACAATCGTCCTGTGGTTGACATGGAGGAAATCACAGCCAACAAGAATCGCATCGTTGAGGTGCTCGATAGCTTTGGCGTGAAGATTAGCCGCATCAGCGCTACCGTGGGTCCAACCATCACTCTCTACGAGATTACTCCTGCCGAGGGTGTGCGCATCAACAAGATTAGAAACTTGGAAGACGATATTGCCTTGAACCTTGCTGCTCTTGGCATTCGTATCATCGCTCCTATCCCTGGTCGTGGCACTATCGGTATCGAGGTGCCTAACAAAAAGCCACAGATAGTTTCGATGGAGAGCGTATTAAACTCTAAGAAGTTCAAGGAGTCGAAGATGGAATTGCCTGTGGCTATTGGTAAGACCATCTCTAACGACGTCTTTATGTTCGACCTCCACAAGCTTCCTCACCTTCTCGTGGCTGGTGCTACTGGTCAGGGTAAGTCTGTAGGACTGAACGCCATCATCACTTCCCTACTCTACAAGAAGCATCCAAACGAACTTAAGTTTGTGCTCGTAGACCCTAAGAAGGTGGAGTTTTCTATCTACAATCAGATCACTTCTCACTTCATGGCCGCACTCCCTGAGAACGACGACGAGCCTATCATTACCGACGTAAACAAGGTTGTGCGCACACTCAACTCTCTCTGTAAGCTCATGGACCATCGCTACGACATGCTGAAGATGGCGCAGGTGAAGAAGATTGAGGAATACAACGAGAAATTCATTAACCATAAGCTCGACATGACTAAAGGTCACGAATACATGCCTTACATCGTGGTTATCATCGACGAGTTTGGCGACCTTATCATGACTGCCGGCAAGGAGATAGAGCTACCAATTGCGCGTATTGCACAGTTGGCACGTGCCGTGGGTATCCACATGGTTATTGCAACTCAGCGACCAACAACCAAGATTATTACTGGTAATATCAAGGCCAACTTCCCTGGACGTATTGCCTTCCGTGTGACTTCGGTTGTCGACTCTCGCACCATCCTCGACCGCAAGGGCGCAGAGCAGTTGGTGGGTAAGGGCGACATGCTCTTCCTTGCTGGTGGCGACCCTATTCGTGTGCAATGTGCTTTCATCGATACTCCTGAAATTGAGAATGTCAACGACCACATCTTTGGGCAGTCGGGTCCTGTGGCTCCTATGGAACTCCCTGAACCT
>OBII01000209.1_pt1 | contig 26548 bp, 12 predicted proteins | sample 2433771 | NCBI WGS metagenome assembly OBII01 (sample SAMEA2452127, study PRJEB22498) | human gut metagenome | biome: human feces; feature: human gut; material: feces | place: Australia | collected 2012
ACTATTTCCACGACCATGACAAGAGCTGCTTGTGGGGTAAGGGTGATTCAGATGTTTATGAGAACTGCCGCACCATCTCTTTCCATCATAATTTCTTTAATCAGATAGAAGGCTCCCGTCTTCCTCTCCAGCGTGGTGGTCATGTACATTATTATAATAACTATATGCGTGGTTGCGAGGATGGCTGGGATATCCGTACAGGAGCTGTGGCATACGAAGAAGGTTGCTATTTCGAAGATACGAAGTCGCCTATCCGCTCTGATAGAGGTGGTAGCTTGAATATCTCTAAGGCTGAAGGCTATGATTGTATCTACAAGGGCTGTAACAACTTGATGGAAGGTTATACCAATATTGATGGCGCTAAGATTAGCAAGTCTTTTCCTGTAACCAAGACAGATTGGGTTCCTACTCAAACCACCTCCTCTTACACCCAGCATTATCTCGACAAAACGGTAGATGTTCCTGCCATCTGCGAGAAGTATTCTGGCGCAGGTAAGGTTGAAATCTGGAAGGCTTATACCTCTGCAATTCCTATGGTGGATATGTCTGAATTCGATCATGCCATCAAGAATTACAGCACAGCTAAGACCTACGATGCAGAAGGAAAGGTAATGGCAGGTGCTACAACCGGTATTTCCCATACCGACATGTTAGCAGAAACCGGCTCCTCTCGCATCGAGTATTATGATTTGGCTGGTTCCCGTCTTTCTGCACCCCAGAAGGGAATCAATATCGTCAGGAAGGTGAGCCTTGATGGACATGTAAGCGTGAAGAAGGTAATTATCAGGTGAGAATCCGATAAAGATTCCTGCCTCTTTAATGACAAAACGGACAAAAGCTAGATAAAGATTTGCTTTTGTCCGTTTTTTCTTTATTTTTGTCTGAAATCTGTCTGCTGCTTTTTTCTCTTTTCTCTACTTTTGCAACCGAAAACAATTTTAAACGTAATCACATTTAAACGTAAAACGTAACCTAAAAGTAAAACAATGAAAGCAATCCAGAAATTAGCAAAGAGAAGTTTGCTTCTCGTGGCATTGTTCGTCATCGGATGTCTGCAACTCATGGCGCAGACTAGAACCATCAAAGGTGAGGTGACTGATGCGCAGAATGGTGAGGCTCTGATTGGCGCCACTGTCATGGTGGAAGGCGAAAAGGGCGGTACAGTTACTGATTTTGACGGTAACTTCAGTCTTCAGGTATCTTCTTCAGCCAAGAAGATCAAGGTATCTTATATCGGTTATATTGATAAGGTACTTTCTATCTCAGACAATATGAAGGTGAAACTCGAATCTGACAGCAAGGCGCTGGCTGATGTCGTGGTCATCGGATATGGTACGGCAAGAAAGAGTGACCTGACTGGTTCCGTAGCTACCGTGAAATCGAAGGACTTTAATAAAGGTCTTGTCTCTTCTCCAGAACAGTTGATCAACGGTAAGGTTTCGGGTGTACAGATTATGTCCAACAGTGGTTCTGCCTCTGCCGGTAGTACCATCCGTGTGCGTGGTGGTGCATCTCTGAATGCCAGCAACGACCCTCTTATCGTGCTTGATGGTGTGCCATTGGAGCAGGGTGGTATCTCTGGTAACAGCAGCAACTTTCTCAGTATGATCAACCCATCTGATATCGAAAGCATGACCGTGTTGAAGGATGCTTCTTCTACTGCCATCTATGGTTCCCGTGCCTCTAATGGTGTCATCATCATTACCACCAAGAAGGGACAGCAGGGTGCTGTAAAGGTGAACTTCAATACCACCAACAGTTTGCAGACCCGTGCGCAGATGGTAGATATGCTGAGTCGTGATGAATTTGTGAATGTCATCAACCAGTACGGTACAGATAACCAAAAGTCATTGCTCGGTACAGCCAATACCGATTGGAATGATGAGGTTTACCGCACAGCCTTCGGTACAGATAATAACCTCAGCGTGAGCGGCAGCATCGACAAGTGGTTGCCATTCCGCGTGTCTGTAGGCTATTACAACCATAGCGGTCTGGTTCGCAAGGACAATGTAGAGCGCTGGACAGGTAACGTGGTATTGACTCCTAACTTCTTCCAGGATCACCTGAAGTTGACCATCAATGCCAAGGGAACCCTCAATAACAACTCATTCAATAATGGTGGTGCCGTATGGGCAGCTGCCACATTCAACCCAACCATCCCGGTTTATTCCGGTAACGACAAGTATGGTGGCTATAATGAGGCACTCGATGCTGATGGCTATCCAGTGAATGCCGGTGTAAGAAACCCTCGCGGTCTGGTTGATCTGTATGATTCAAAGAGTAAGGTAAGCCGCTTCATCGGTTCGATGGATGTAGATTACAAGGTTCATTTCCTGCCAGATCTCAAGCTCCATGCTACCGTGGGTGCTGACTATGCCAAGGGCGACGGAACCATTCATGTCCCTGTCTATGCAGCACAGAGCTACAACAAGGATGAGTCTTTGGGCGGTAGCGATTACAAGTATGGTCCTCAGAAGAACGAGAACCGATTGCTTACCCTCTATGCCAACTATGCAAAGTATTTCGAAGATATCAAGAGTAATGTAGACCTGACAGCCGGTTACGACTACCAGTACTGGAAGAGTACTACACCTCTTTATTATACCAAAAGTGCGGCAGGCACAAACCTGTCAACCGTAAAGGCATCAGATTACCGTCATGTAATGTTGTCATATTACGGACGTATCAACTATTCATTCGATGGAAAGTATCTCCTGACGGCTACCGTTCGTCGTGATGCTTCATCCCGATTCTCTAAGGATACCCGTTGGGGTACTTTCCCATCTGTTGCTTTGGGCTGGACTTTGACAGAAGAGCCTTGGTTGAAGAACCAGAAGGTACTTTCTAACTTGAAGCTCCGTGCCAGCTATGGTGTTACCGGTCAGCAGGAAGGCATCGGCAACTACAACTATCTGCCGGTTTATACCTACAGTGTGACAGGTGCCGAAGCATTCATCAACGGACAGTATATCAATACTTACCGTCCTGAGGCATACGTATCAGACTTGAAGTGGGAGACTACAACCTCCTGGAACTTCGGTCTTGATTTCGGATTCCTGAATGGCCGTATCGGTGGTGCCATCGATTTCTATACCCGTAAGACCAAGGACCTGTTGGCATCAGTACCAACAGCAGCAGGTACCAACTTCTCAAAGACTATCCTTACCAACGTAGGTAATGTAGACAGCAAGGGTATCGAGATTTCTCTGAATGCAACCCCTATCCAGAACAAGGACTGGGAGTGGAATCTGAGCTACAACTTTACCTGGCAGAACATGAAGGTGAAGAACCTTTCATTGACAAAGGGTGGAAGCCAGACCAACGTGAAGGTAGGTCCATCTATCGATGCTTACCAGTTCCAGATACTCTCAGAGGGATATGAGCCATACATGTTCTATGTATACCATCAGCTCTACGACTCTAAGACAGGCAAGCCAATCGAGGGTGCTTATGCTGATTTGAACAACGATGGCGAAATCAATGATGCCGATCTCTACCGCTATCATTCTCCAGCCCCTAAGTATATCATGGGCTTGAGCACATCCCTGAGATACAAGCAGCTGACACTCGGTATGAGTTTCCGTGCCAACATTGACAACTACGTATATAATGGCATGGGTATGAGCACAGGTGCTTTTGAGACCGTAAGCTACAACAACTCACAGCTCAACAATCTCAACACCAGTTTCCTGAAGACAGGTTTCAAGACCCGCCAGTATCTTTCAGATTACTATGTAGAGAATGCTTCGTTCCTGAAACTCGACAACCTGAGTTTGAGTTACAATGTAGGCAAAATCAACAAGTGGGCTTCGCTCACCGTATCTGCAATGGTACAGAATGTATTCACCATCACCGGTTACTCAGGTACAGACCCTGAGGTGCCAAACGGAATGGACAACTCATTTTATCCGCGTCCTCGCACTTACTCAGTAAGCCTCGGACTTCAGTTTTAGTTAATAGTTGACAGTTAATAGTTAATAGATTGAGGCTTTCCTGATCATAAAGCTCAAAGTTCAACGTTCAAAGTATAAATAACAATGAAACTTAAGAATATATTATATAGTATGATGATGGGAACAGCGGTGCTGACAGGCACAACCAGCTGTGTTTCCGATCTCGACCAATATCCTCATACAGAGACAACCTCTAAGGATGTTTATACCTCGCTTGCCAATTACGAGGCAGTGCTGGGTAAGATTTACGCTGCCATGGTGACCAGTGGTCAGGGCAAGGGCGGCGATAATAAGGATATGGAATCCGTATTGAACAATGGTAGTGGTTTCGATTACATGCGTATGTTTATCAATATGCAGGAGTGTGGTACCGATGAGTTTGCTTCTACTTGGCTCACAGGTGAGCAGACCACAGGCTTGACCTATCTCTCTTGGGATGCCAACGATGCCTGGGTATCAGATATGTATTATCGCATCTACTACAACATCGCCCTCTGCAATGAGTTCCTCCGCAATGCCAATGGCGCTAGCTTCAGCGGCAATGACGAGGTAAAGATGAAGGAGTATAAGGCAGAAGTCCGTTTTATGCGTGCTCTGTTCTATTACCATGCCCTCGATTTCTATCGCAACATTCCGATGGTGACAGAGAATGCCCCTGTGGGTAGCTTTATCCCTCCTCGTTATACTCCCCAGCAAACATTCGATTATATTGAGAGCGAGTTGAAGGATTGTGTAGGTGATATGCTTCCTGCTTCCACCTGTCCTTACGGTCAGGCTTCTCAGGGCGCTGCCTATACCTTGCTTGCCAAGCTTTATCTGAACAGCGAGGTTTATACCGGTGTTGCTAAATATGCTGAATGTAAGGAGGCTTGCGAGAAGGTGATGGACATGGGATACTCCTTGGAATCTGATTACAGCAAGCTCTTCAATGCAGATAACGACAAGCGTACCAACGAGATTATCTTCGCCTTGCCGGTAAGTGCTGAGCATACCGTAAGCTGGGGTTCTTCTACCTATCTGGTCTGCGGACAGTTGAGTATGTCGAATGCCAACCAGAATGTTGCCGACTTCGGTGTAACCAATGGCTGGAGCGAGTTCCGTCTTCGTCCGGAGTTCGTGGATAAGTTCACCCAGACAGATATCGATGGCAATGGCGACAAGCGTTGCAAGTTCTTTACTAATGGCCAGAGCAAGGATATTTCCAGCATGACTACAGAAACCGCCGGCTATCTTTCTGAGAAGTGGAGCAACCTGAAGGATGATGGTACTACGGCATCCAATACAGCCAATGATGGTGTTGAAACCGATTTCCCTCTCTTCCGTTTGGCAGATGTTTATCTGATGTATGCCGAGTGCGTGGTTCGTCTGCATAACGACTGGGATAACTGGGGTGGTGGTAGCGATGCTGCAGATCCAACCGTGATTGCTTCCCGCAAGCAGGGTGCTATCTATTGGATCAACCAGCTTCGTGAGCGCTCTAATGCTTCTGATGTATGGGCAAGCAACTTTGCTGATGACGATGCCTTCCTCCAGTTCATCCTCGATGAGCGTGCCCGTGAACTTTATCATGAGGGCTATCGCCGCACCGACCTGATTCGTTTCGGCGAGTTTACTACCAGCAAGTATATCTGGCAGTGGAAGGGTGGCACCCACGATGGACAGGCTGTTGACAGCAAGTACAACATCTATCCAATCCCTAACACCGAGCTTACCGCAAATCCAAATCTTCATAACGACAACTATTAATAGGATAAAAGAATGAAAAAGATATTTAGAAACCTGATGATGCTTCTCTGCGCACTCACCGCCCTGGTGAGTTGCGACGAGAGTGGCGACAAGATATATCTGGATGGCTTCAAGGCATCCGATCTGATGGCATCGGCATCCGATGTGAAGCTGTCTGTAGATAACAGTAAGGACGTTGTCCTCTCGTTGGCTTGGCAGAATCCTACCTTGCTTTCGAGCGATGAAACCAAGCCTGCGGGCAGTGGAGTGCTGAAAACTTATCTGCAGGTATCAGCCTCAGAGAACTTTACTTCAGAAAAGGAATACAACGTGACCGACCTTTCCAAGGCTTTCACCGGTGCAGACCTTAATGCTGCAGCCAAGGATCTCGGTTTGACTCCCGATGTGAGTTCACCTCTCTATTTTCGTATCAAGAGTCAGATGGGTGCCAATCTTGATGCCGCTTACAGCAATGTCTGCCAGGTAAAGGTTACTCCATATCTCATTGATATGAGCTACATCAATATCCTGAAAGAGAAAACGGATGTGGACCACCCACTGACCTATCTTTATTCTCCAAACGAGGATGGCATCTACGCAGGATATATGAATGCTTCTTCCTGGCTCAACTTCTGGGGTAAGGAAAACGATGGTACCGTTTGGGGTAACGTAGGACAGGATGGCCATGTATACGAAATAGATAATACGGAGTCGGCATGGAACTTTTGGTTCCCTGGACAGACAGGTATTTATTATACAGTAGTAGATACAAAGGCTAAGGAATTCAAGCCAACCTACATCAAGGCGATGCAACTGAATGGTGAAGATATGACTTATGATGCTCCTAACTATGCTTGGACCAAGGTCATTACAACTACAGCCGATAATACTCCAGTCAGCATCGTAGCTACAGGCGCTCAGTACAGCAAGGCTACAGGTACAGATGATGCTGCAGCTGTGGTGAAGACCATGAACTATACTTTGGCTGATGGCAAGATGACAGACTCTGAGACAGCAGGCAGCGTGAACATTGCCACGGCTGGTACTTATACCATAACCGTGAAGGTTGGTGAGCACAGTCAGTTGGAATATACCATCGTTGAGGGCGACCAGACAACTCCAGAGCCAGAGGCAAGCAATACCCTCTGCATGTTCTCTAAGGACGGTAACACCCTTCTTGCCGTGATGAGCAAGGTGAGCGATGGTGTTTATACCTGCAAGTACAAGCCAACTGCTTGGGAGAACTTCCGATTTATCTTCGTAGGTGAAAACAAGGACGACAAGCAGACTTGGTATGGCTCTGTTCCAGACAATCTCTTTAATTTATCTACTGCAGGTGACTGTTGGGACATTTGGTTCAAGGATGATGTAACTGGTGGTGAAGTTACCATTACCGCCGATCTCAACACCATGACATGGAAATATGAATAATTAATAAGAAAAATAGCAATGAAAAATATATTTGGAAAAGCCATGTTGCTGGCTACAGCGCTCTTGTTCTCTATTACGGGAACAAGTTGCAGCAGCGACGATTCTACTGTTCACGAGCAGGAGAAGACATACGATATGAGCGGTTTCGCCAAGGGTGCCGATGTAAGTTGGCTCACAGAGATGGAGAAGAATGGTGTGAAATTCTATAATCAGAATGGCAAGGCTACAGAATGCATGAAGCTCCTTCGCGAAGAGGGAACCAATTCTATCCGTCTGCGTGTCTGGGTAAATCCGGAAGGTGGCTGGTGTGGCAAGAATGATGTCATCGCCAAGGCTTGGCGAGCTCAGCAGCTCGGCTTCCGTCTAATGATAGACTTCCACTATTCTGATACCTGGGCTGACCCGGGTAACCAGAAAGTTCCTGCTGCATGGCAGGGCTATACTGCCGAACAGATGAAACAGGCTGTGGCTGATCATACAAAGGATGTGTTGACAGCCCTGAAGGATAAAGGTGTAACCAACGTAGAGTGGGTGCAGGTGGGCAATGAAACCCGCGACGGAATGCTCTTCAACAGCGATGAGGCTGTAACCGGTCAGGTATCTAAGAATGCAGCCAATTTTGCAGCTTATATCAACGCCGGATATGATGCTGTAAAGGCGGTTTATCCACAAGCTAAAGTCATCGTGCACGTGGATGAGGGTCATAACCTCGGCCGTTATACCTGGCTCTTTGGTGAATTGAAGAAGAAGGGTGGGAAATGGGATGTCATCGGTATGTCACTTTATCCAGAAGATAACAATTGGCAGGATTTAACCACCAATTGTCTGAATAATATTAAGACTTTATCAGAACAGTACAACTGCAATGTCATCATCTCTGAAATCGGTATGTGGTGGGGCTCTGCCCAGGCTGCGCCAATGATGAAGAAGATGGTGGATGGCTGCAAGGCAATCTCTACCTGCGAGGGTATCTTCTATTGGGAACCAGAAGTTTACAACAACTGGAAGCCAGCCAACTATACCACTCTGGGTTGGTCTGCATATACCAAGGGAGCGTTCGACAACAGCGGCAAACCAACTGCCGTATTCGATGCATATAAATAAAAATATTAAATAGCAATATGATCAAGAGAAGCATTACTTTCATGACTCTTGCCCTGGCACTCACTACGCTGTGTCAGGCGCAGAGCAGAAAAGTCATCACTTTGTCATCGTGGGACTTCTCCCGTGATGGTAAGGCGTGGCAGCAGGTAGCTGTTCCGCACGATTGGGCTATCTCGGGACCTTTCGATAAGAAATGGGACCTGCAGATGGTGGCTATCGAGCAGAATGGCGAGAAGGAGAAGACCGAGAAGTCGGGACGCTCTGGAGCTCTCCCTTGGATAGGTGAGGGTATGTATAAGATGAATCTTCAGTTGCCGAAGGGCTACAAGCGTGCCGTCCTCGTTTTTGATGGTGCGATGAGTCAGCCTATCGTTAAGGTGAATGGCAAGGAGGCTGGCAGATGGGCTTACGGCTACAATGCCTTCCGCATCGACATTACTCCTTACGTGCAGTTTGGCGGAAAGAAGAATCTCATCGAGGTACATCTTAATAATGTAGAAGAGAGTAGTCGATGGTATCCTGGTGGCGGTCTCTACCGTCCGGTTTCCGTGGAACTTTACGGCAACGAGAACTTCTCTACCTGGGATACCTTCGTCCGTACCCTGAAGGCAGATAAGCAGGAAGCTGAAGTAGAAGTAAATGCGCTGTTGGAAGGAAAGACTGGTAAGTCGGGTAAGACCGTCATAGCCCTGTTGGATGAGGCTGGCAAGAAGGTTGCCGAGCAGATCGTCACAGGTGCCAATCCTGAAATCAAGACTACTCTGAAGGTAGCGAATCCTCAGCTCTGGTCTCCGGAATCTCCTTACCTCTATCAGGTAAAACTTACCCGATATGAAGGCAAGAAGGTGGCTGATGTTCAGACTCTGAAGACTGGTATCCGCACCATTTCGGTATCCAAGAATAATGGTTTCCAGCTCAATGGCATCACCCGAAAGATCAAGGGCGTCTGTCTGCACCATGACCTCGGTCCATTGGGCGCAGCAGAGAACAAGGCAGCTCTCATCCGTCAGATCAAGATGATGAAGCAGATGGGGTGCGATGCCATCCGTACTGCCCACAACATGCCTTCTACCCTGCAGATGGAAATCTGTGATTCCCTCGGTATGATGGTGATGGCAGAGAGCTTCGATATGTGGATTTATCCTAAGTGCAAGAACGGTTACGCCAAGTTCTTCAAGGAGTGGAGCGACAAGGATATCACCAATCTGGTGAAACACCATCGCAACCATCCTAGCATCGTGATGTGGAGCATCGGTAACGAGATTCCTGAGCAGTGGAGCAAGGAGGGTGTGGAGATAGCCAAGCATCTGCAGGATATCTGTCATCAGTATGACCCTTCCCGCCCTGTAACCCAGGGTATGGATAGGGCAGAAGATGCCTTGAAGAGTGGCTTTGCCCAGACCATGGATGTACCGGGCTTCAACTATCGCGTACATAAGTATTATAAGAATATTGAGCAGTTGCCTCAGGGCTTCCTCCTCGGTTCAGAAACCGCCTCTACGGTCAGCTCCCGTGGCGTATACAAGTTCCCGGTAGTGGTAAGTGATAAGGCTACCTATCCTGATGGTCAGTGCTCAAGCTATGATACCGAATATTGTTCCTGGAGCAATCTTCCTGATGATGACTGGAAGATGCAGGATGACTACAGTTGGGTAATCGGTGAGTTTGTATGGACCGGTTACGACTATCTGGGCGAGCCGACTCCTTACGATACCTACTGGCCAAGCCGCAGCAGTTACTTCGGCATCTGCGACCTTGCCGGACTTCCAAAGGACCGCTACTATATGTATCGTGCCCGCTGGAACGAGCAGCAGCATACCACCCATCTTCTTCCTCACTGGAACTGGAAGGGCAGAGAGGGCGAAGTGACTCCTGTATACTGCTATACCGATGGTGTGGAAGGCGAACTCTTCGTCAACGGCAAGAGTCAGGGCAGGGTTCGCAAGGACAAGTCAAGCCGCCTCGACCGCTACCGTCTGCGCTGGAACAATGTGAAGTATGAACCGGGTGAGATTCGTGTGGTTACCTACAACCAGTATGGCGAAAAGGTGGGCGAGGACGTGAAGCGTACTGCCGGCGAGCCTGCACAGATGAAGTTCAGTGTAGAAACACCTGATCATGAACCTATTGCCTGCATGGTAGAAGGTTGTACCGATGAGCACAATGTGCTTCTGAATGCCGATGGCAACGACCTTGCCTTCATCACCGTGAGTCTGCAGGATAAGGACGGCAATGAATGTCCGCTTGCCGATGACGAACTGACCTTCGAGGTGAGTGGTGCCGGCACTTTCAAGGCAGCCTGCAACGGCGATGCCACATCGCTCGAACCGTTCACCCAGCCACAGATGAAACTCTTCTCCGGCAAACTCGTAGTCATCGTACAGAGTAGCAAGCAGAAGGGCGACATCATCCTGAAGGTAAAAGACAGCAAGCGAAATATCGAAAAGTCGATTACGCTCCAGGCAATATAAGATAACAAAGACCGATTTCGGTTGGTTATAAAGTATATAGTTTATATCGGATCCTCTGGGAATAGCAGCGGCTATTTTTCCCAGGGGATTCTTTTTTTTATGAATTTCCTCCAATATTTTTTGGCGTTATCATGAATATTGTGTAAATTTGCACACATGAAGAAGTCAATAAAACCTATATACCGCATCAGCATGGCAATTGCTATGCTCTTTATTTCGCTTGCCATCCATGCGCAGCGGTTCGTTAACACCTCCCTTGAAGGTGCTCAGGCAGTTTGTGCCATTACCCAGGACAGTGATGGAATGATATGGCTCGGAACCGACAACGGCCTTTACAGCTATGATGGTTATCATGGCTACCGCCATTTTCAGGAACATACTTTCAGCAATACGCGTGTCAATGCGCTCGGTTTCGAGGGCAGAATGCTCTATCTGGCTACTGGCAACGGCATCCTGAAATTCGATACGCAATCTTATCAATATGCCGAAACACCAGCCATGAAGGCTTTTGCCGATGAGGCGAAGCGCAAGCAGCTGAAGGAACTCCGTGTGCTCAATATCAAGGGTGGTAAGACTGACTTCGGTGGCGATGTCTATGCCTTGCTCTCTACTCCGCGAGGCTTGCTCGTAGGTTCGCTTGCTGGTCTGCATCTCGGCGGCAGACTGATTCCGCTCCGTGCCGGAGAACAGCCGCTGGTCAATGCGCTCGCCTATGATACCAAGCGCCGATGCTACTGGATTGGTACCGAGGGCGCTCTCTATTGTGCCGACCTGCAGCTCAGGAACTTCTCACAGATTCCAGCTCTGAACGGCAATTCCATCAAATGTCTTTCTACAGATGCTGCCGGCAATCTCTATATCGGAACAGATAACGGACTCTATCAGATGGCACTCTCCAATGCCATCACCCATTATATCCACGATTCCCGCGATGATGCTTCTATTCCTAACAACATCGTCTGGGCTTGCTTTGTAGATAAATGGCAGAATGTATGGGTGGGTACTGACAATGGACTCTCCCGTCTCACGACCCATACCTATTACCGCTATGTATCGCTCGATAAGATTACGATGTCGGGTGAGGGCAACTGTCTGCATGCCATGCTCCAGACCCGTAACGGCGAATGGTGGATGGGCGGTACCAACGGTCTGATTCATTTCACCCGGAATGCTGAAGGTTATCAGAATGTGGCATGGTACAAGCAGAACAGCTCTGCCTTCCCGCTGAGTCATAACCGTGTACGCAAGATTTATGAAGACCATGACGGCGATGTATGGATCTGTACCGACCATGGCATCAACTTCTATGACCGCAGTTCCCATCAGATGCGCAATTTCATCGTCTACGATAAGAGTGGCAAGTATTCTACTGCTTGGGCTTACGATATTCTCCAGGACAAGAAGGGCAGGATATGGATGGGTTCTTATCAGGGCGGTGTCTTCGTGATGGATAAGGCGGCTCTTCTGAGCGGCAAGACCATAGCCGACTGGCATTACTCGGACAAGGGAAAAAATGCGCTCTCTGGTCTGCATGTAGGTCAGATGGTGATGGATGGAAAGGGTAGGATTTGGGTTTCTACCTATACCCGTCTCGACTGCATCAATCCGAACAATATGAAGGTGGTGCAGGTAGCTAACTCAGATGTTGTCAACTATCTGATGGCAGACAGCAAGGGCAATATCTGGATGGGTGATAACAGTTCGGTAACCTGTTATTATGCAGCCGGTTCTGTGCTGGGTAACAGCTTTTCTTCCAAGACATGGCAGATTGGTGGCAAGGTAAGTACCATGTGCGATGTGGAAGGCAAGATATGGGTGGTATCGGGCAATGAATGCTGCGTAATCAATCCTGAGGGCGAGAGCCAGCGCTTCATGATTCCTTCTGTTGTGCCGCTCAACATCTGTTACAGCAGACAGACTCATGAGGTAATGATGGGCGGCAATGACGGCTATGTGGCAATCAGTTCCGATGTAGCACAGAAGCCTAAGCAGTTTACCCGCCTGATGCTGGCTGGAATCATCGTAAACGGACAGGCTTGTGAGGAGCGTGGAGAAATCCTGGAACTGAAGAGTGATGAGAACAACTTCACCTTGCAGCTCACCGACCTTCCTTTTGCTGATCATCCTTCAGCCGTTTATGCTTACAAACTCGAAGGCAGCGATCACGACTGGCATTATCTGAACTCCGGCAATATCGATATCACCTACAATGGTTTGTCGTATGGCGATTATCATCTTACGGTTCATGCCGTGGATGGTGAAGGCAAGATAGCTGCCGAGGTTTATTCGCTCGACATCTCCGTCCTGCCGCCTTGGTATCTCTCCTGGTGGTGCAAGCTCTTCTATATCACGGCACTCATCGTGTTTGTGGCATGGCTGGTAAGCTGGTATTTTCTGCGCAAGGAACTGGCTGATGCCCAGAAGCAGAAGACTGAGGTGTTGGAGCAGGTACAGATGCGTATGGACTTCTTCAATCGTCTGACGGAAGATTTGAAGGCAGCTGTGGCTCATCATTCATTTGATGAGGTGACTGCTCTGATGGTCCGCTACCTGAATGTGAAGATACCTGAGGTGTCATCTTCTGTTGCCACTGGGTTATCCGCTTCACCTGTATCTGAGCCTGAGTCATCATCCTCAGAACCAGTTCCTGCACGCTCTGAATCTTCTGAAGAGGAAAAGAAGATGGTAGATGTCTGCGAGTTGGATGCGGCAGACAAGCGTCTGCTCGAAGAGATCAATGAGGCGATAGAGAAGCACATGATAGATTCCGACTTCAATGTTTCGATGTTGCAAGATGTGATAGGTATAGGTGGCAAGCAGCTGTATCGCAAAACGAAGGCGATAACGGGCCGTACGCCTGTAGAGTATATCCGTGAGATGCGTATGAAGCGTGCTGCCGAGCTCCTGAGCCAGGGCAAGTTCAGTGTTTCCGAGGTGATGTATACCGTTGGTTTTTCCAACAGCAGCTATTTCTCCAAATGCTTCTCCAAGGAGTATGGCATGACTCCTACGGAATACATGAAGGTGAAGAGGTAAATAAATGATGTGCTTCCGTTTGCCTATAGATATGGCTGTGTGGGGTTAAGAATATGGCTGCATTGGGTTACGGATACGACTCCGTCAGGTTACGGATACGACTCCGTAGGCTAATGGTGACGTATCCTTCGGCTTGTCGAGATATCTGCGTCAGCTGATTGAGCTACTTGAGTCAGCTGATTGAGCTACTTGAGTCAGCTGATAAAATACGTTCCGATGCAGTAAAAAATGCGTCCCGATGTAGCATTTACTACGTCCCGACGCAGCAAATGATACGTCCGGACGTAGTACAAGATACGTCGGGACGTAATTTCAGCTTTATGAAAACGGCTGCATAGAAACAAAAAAAAGTGTGTATTGAACTTGTTTTTGCAAACTGTAATCGGATGTGACAAAAAATCGACAATTAACTAAATTTATGAGCAAATATGCTAAAAAACATAGATATTTCGTGTTAATTATTTAAATTTTAAGCGATTATCTTGGGCAAATAAGAAAATATTCGTAATTTTGCACCGATTTAAGTTAAAAATAGGTATTTCCATGCGTGCATATTAGTGAAAGAATGTATAAATGGAGGGGCGAAGTGTTGCCCTGAGTGCTTTCGGCTTTTACCAAACGAGAAAAAAATGAGAAAAAAATAATAATTATTAATTAATAAACTTGAAACAAACAAGGATGAGAAGATTAACTCTTTTACTTGTCTCACTTGTATTGTTGTCTATCCAATCGGTCTTGGCGCAGAGTTTCAGTGTCAAGGGTACTGTCGTGTCTGCTGAAGACAACGAACCGATGATTGGTGTGACCATTATGCAAGAGGGAACATCAAATGGTGTGGTGACCGATATTGACGGTAACTATACCATCGAAATTAAGGGTGCTTCGAAGGCTACGCTTGCCTACTCTTATGTGGGTTGCGTTACGCAGAAGCACGTTGTGAAAGCGCAGACAAATACGCTCAACATCACCCTTGCTTCGGATTCCAAGATGATGGACGAAGTGGTTGTGGTGGCGTATGGCGTGAGAAAGAAGGGAACCATTGCGGGTTCCGTGTCTGCCGTAAAGTCTGAAAAGATAGAAAATGTGCCGGCGGCAAGCTTCGACCAAGCTTTGCAGGGACAGAGTACTGGTTTGCAGGTCATCTCTTCTTCGGGTGAACCTAGTAAGGCGGCTACCTTCCAGATCCGTGGTACCAACTCTATCAACTCCGGCAAGTCGCCACTCTTTATCCTCGACGGCGTGCCAATCTCAAGCTCTGATTTCAATACCTTGAGTCCTAACGACATCGAAAGTATCTCTGTATTGAAAGATGCCTCTTCTACCTCTATCTATGGTGCACGTGCTGCCAATGGTGTGGTTGTGATCACTTCCAAGCGAGGCTTGGCGATGGACAAGGCGAAGATTACGCTCCGTGCACAGTATGGTTTCTCTGAGTTGGCACAGACCAACTGGAAAATGATGAATACCGACGAGCGTATACAGTTTGAGAAAGAAGTAGGTCTGGATACAGGTAAGGATTACAATCTCCTTTCAAGAGTAAACGTAAACTGGCTGGACGAGGTGTTCAACGACCGCGCTCCGCTGCAGAGCTACGAACTCTCTATCAACCGTGCTACCGACCGCTTGAACTACTATGTTTCTGGTGGTTTCTACGATCAGGACGGTATCGCACAGAATTCAACCTTCCGCCGTTACAACATCCGCACCAATGCTGATGTAAAGGCTAGCAAGTGGTTGAAGGTAGGTACCAACACCATGGCTGCCTATGAGGAGGCTCAGCAGGCTGACGACGGTAGCTATACTACCGTTACTCCTATCTCAGCATGCCGATTCATGCTGCCTTACTGGAATCCATACGCTAAGGATGGAAGTCTGGCTTCACTTTCAGCAGGCAACTGGGCTGGAACCAGCGAGAACCCTATCGTTTACATGGGCTTGAATCCTATCAAGAACAAGAAATATAAGGTACTCTCTACCATGTATGCTGAAATCTATCCGATAGAGAATCTGACTATCCGTACTCAGTTCGGTGCCGATTTCACTCATTCTACAGCGTTCCTCCAGTCGTTCCCAAGTCTCTCTTCAAATAACGGACAGGGTACAGCGGCACGCCAGAGCAGCGATGCCATTAACCTGACAGAGACCACTACGGCTAACTACCGTTTCACCCTGAACGATATCCATTCGTTCAACGTGATGCTGGGTCAGGAGGCTGTCAATTTCCACTCAGAGGGATTCCAGGTATATTCCAAGGGTCAGACCAGCGATCTCCTGACCAACGTATCATCAGGTACACGTGCCAGCCGCTGGGCAGATTCATCTTCAGATTACTCTTACCTGTCATTCTTCATGCGTGGCGAGTATAACTATAAGGAGCTCTACTATGCCGACTTCTCTCTGCGTACCGATGCTTCTTCACGTTTCGGTAAGGATCATCGCTGGGGTACATTCTGGTCGCTCGGTTTCATGTACAACGTGAAGTCAACCGACTGGCTGAAGGATATGAAGTGGCTCAGCACAGCCCAGATTGCCGTAAGTACCGGTACATCGGGTAACTCTGAGATTCCAAACTATTATCACCTGGCTTTGGTTTCTGGTGGTGCCAACTACGATAATACTGCCGGTTTCTCTCCATCACAGAGTGGTAACGAGGAATTGGGTTGGGAGTCAACATGGGCAAACAACTTCGCCCTCCGTTTGGGTTTCCTCGACAGAATCAACTTCAGTTTCGAGGCTTACTACAAGCGTACCTCCAATATGCTGATGCGCGTGCCTGAGTCTTACACCGTTACCGGCGAGGGCTATCGCTGGAAGAACGTAGGTGTGATGGCTAACAAGGGTATCGAGTTGAGTGCTGACGGTGATGTAATCCGCACACGCGACTTCACCTGGAATGTAAGTGCCAACGTATCTTACAACCAGAACCGATTGAAGGAACTCTATAACGGTGTAACCGAGTATGTAAACTCAACCACCGGTTTGAAGTATGTGGTAGGTCACTCAGTAAGCGAGTTCTTCCTGAACCGTTATGCCGGTGTGAACCCAGCGAATGGTGAGCAGCTCTGGTATGACAAGAACGGCAACGTAACCAACGAGTTCCGTGAGAGCGACAAGGTGATGACAGGCAAGACCTATGATGCACCTTGGATGGGTGGTTTCGGTACAAGCTTCCGTTGGAAAGGCTTGCAGCTTTCTGCCCAGTTCAGTTGGATTGGTACACGCTACGTGATCAACAACGACCGTTACTTCGAGGAGAGCGGTGTAACCTTCGGTACTGCTTACAACCAGTCAAACCGTCTGTTGTACGACCGTTGGAAACAGCCTGGCGATATTACCGACATCCCACGTTGGGGCGAGGTAACCCAGCTCGACGACCGCTTCTTGGAGAATGCATCGTTCCTCCGTCTGAAGAATCTCAGTCTGTCCTATTCATTGCCACAGAGTCTGTTGCGCAAGACCAACTTCTTCTCTATGGTCAGAATCTATGGTCAGGCACAGAACCTCTTCACCGTAACCGGTTTCAACGGTCTGGATCCTGAGGTTTCATCCAATATTTACCAGGCACAGTATCCGGCATCACGCCAGTTTACTCTGGGTGTTGAATTGCAATTCTAACCAAGAAAGGAGAAAAAAATGAATATCAAAAATATAAAGACATACATCCTGTCGGGAATCCTAGCCCTCTCGATGTCTTCCTGTCTTGATAAGTATCCTGAGGATTCTATCCGCATGGACCAGGCTATCAACACGGTGGGCGACATGGACAAGCTGGTGTACGGTATCTACGACAGTTTCAAGAGCAGCGCCCTCTATTCGGGCAATCTGACAATCCTGCCAGATCTGCAGGCAGACTTCGTGTACTGCGTGAAGGGCTACTCTAATGCCTATGGCGATATCTACCGTTGGAAAGATATCAAGGCTACCAACACCGATATCGAGGCGGTATATGCCGACCTTTATGGTGTTATCAACAATGCCAACTTCCTGCTCGATAATGTAGATAAGGTAAAGGCAAACACCAACAGTGATAAGGAACTCGACAAGTTGGAGCAGTGTGAGGGCGAGGCTTACTTCGCACGTGCCCTGGCTTACTCTGAGTTGATCAAGTGTTTCTGCAAGGCTTACGATAGCGATGAGCAGGCTGCGAAGGAACTCGGCGTTGTACTCACAGAGCACTATTACGGCAATGAGCCACAGAAGAGAGCCAGTCTGAAGGAATCATACGATTTCGTATTGAGAGACCTTGACAAGGCTGCCGAATATCTGAAGGTAGATGAAGACTTCACAGGAAGTCTCTACAACGAGATTTACTTCAACGAGTATACCTGTCATGCCTTACGTGCGCGCGTATCCTTATATATGCACAAGTATGATGATGCCATCAAGTATGCATCTAAGGTAATCGGCAGTAAGTATTATACATTAGAGAAGGCTTCTTCCAACACCTATTTAAACCAGGTGAACGATTACAAGTATATCTGGACCTACGGTGATTCACGCGAGGCTATCTGGAAGGTAGGTTTTACCGTGAACAGCTATGGCGGTGCTCTGGGTACCATCTTCGATAACTTCAACTATGTAAGTTACCGCCCTGACTATGTGCCTGAGACATGGGTCATCAACTCATTCGACAGCAATGACCTCCGTGCTGCAGCCATCTTCACAACCCGTGTAACAGGTTATGAGCACGGTTTGCAGTGGCCTTTGCTGAGCAAGTATTTCGGCGATGCAGAATTCCTGAACAACAATATCCTGCATGTTCACCAGCCAATGGTATTCCGTCTCTCAGAGCAGTATCTGATACGTGCTGAGGCTTACGCCATGAAGGAGGAATATGGTAAGGCAGGTAAGGACATCTCTACCTTGCGTACAGCCCGCTACTCATCTTATGGTGGTAACACCTCGATGAGCGAGAGCAACGCCATGAAGATAATCGAGGCAGAGCGCGTGAAGGAACTCTATATGGAAGGCTTCCGTCTGAACGACCTCAAGCGCTGGCACAAGGGATTTGAGCGTAAGGCTGCCGACCAGCCTGCTGCCAACTTCGTGCAGAGCAGACTGAAGGTTGAAAAGGATGACCCTCTCTTTGTCTGGCCAATTCCTCAGCATGAGCTTGAGGCACCAGGTTCTGAGATTCAGCCTAATGAAAGTAACAAATAAAATAAGGAGACGATCATGAAGAAAATAATGATGGGATGTTTGGCAGCCGTAGCTGCACTCATCGCTCTTGTGAGTTGTTCACAGGATTATACCACTTATGCTGGTCCAAGTCATATCATGTTCTCTGATACGCTCTATCAGTATGCTGTACAGGAAAGCAATGAGGTTTTCAATGTGCCTGTATCTGCAACCGAAAAAGCTGACTACGACCGCACCTTCGGCGTGGAGGTAGTAGACAAGCAGAGCAATGCCATCGAGGGTAAGCATTACCGCATCCTCAACAACACCGTTACAATCAAGGCGGGCGAGATGGTAGGAAATGTGAAGGTTCAGGGTATCTATGATAACATCGGCAAGACCGACTCGCTCGGTTTCACCCTGAAACTGGTGATTCCGGAGAAGTATAACTGGACAGATCTCTATAAGGACTATGCCCACGTGGTAATGCAGAAGTCTTGTCCTTTCGATATCCACAACTTCTCTGGCTGGTGCATGGTAACATCTACCTTCTACAGCAAGTATCTGAACAACGTAACCAACCGTCTGATCAAGACCGAGGTAGTGGAAGGCGAGGAGAATACCGTTCTGCTGAAGGATGTCTATTACAAGGGCTACAACCTGAAGTTGAAGTTCAGCACCAAGAACATTCTTGAGCCAAAGGTAGAGATGGACGACCAGATAGCTGGTGAAACCGGCGAGGCGTTCGGTACCATCTATGGAGACGGCAAGTTGCGCATCAGCCAGCCTTCTCTCTATACCTCTTATTATAACACCTGCCAGAACTATGTATTGCAGTATGTCACCATGAGTGTTGACAACAAGGATGGTTCAACCTTCGGCAACGTAGGAACCTTCATCACCATGTATGAATGGATCAGCGATGCAGAGGCAGAAAAATTGAAGGAACAGGGATACTAAGCCTTCGGTTTACAAATGCAGATATATTCAATTAAAAATAACAAAAGAACAATATGAATAAGTTAATTTCAAAATATTGGCTCGCACTTGTGGCACTAGTGTCTGTGTGCATGTTCTCGGCTTGTTCGAGTGACGACGATGCCGTTACTCCTGTGTTTCCACAGGTGCAGACCATTGCCGGAGCTGCCGGTGATGTGAAGGAGTTTACATTTGATGCGAATGAGAGCTGGAGTCTCTCTTCTAACAAAATCTGGTGTAAGATTGCCCAGAATGATGCAGAGAAAGGTTTTGTAATCAATGGTACTGCAGGTAAGCAGACAGTTAAGGTTACTCTTACAGATGATGATGCCAGCAAGGATTTGAGTGTTGCTCAGTTGAACTTGAAGATGGGTGGTCAGGAAGTGACCATCGCAGAGATTCATCGTTCTGCAGCGGGTTATGAGTTGAAGGTGTATGTGCGCACAAGCCCTGATGCCGATCCTATCGACATTACCGAGACTGGTATTGAGGCAGGCTACAACAAGTACAGCAAGTTCTATGTTGAGTCAAACTTTCGTTTCGCCGTAACCAACACCCCAGAGTGGGTAGAGCTTGAGGGCGGCTTCATGGTAGGTGTTCCTAACAAGCAGGTTGCTGGTGGCGTAATGTTCAAGGAAGGCGTAAAGAACGCCAAGTATGCCATTGACAAGAGCGAGGGCGAGAGCATCACATTTGCTTCGCAGGATGGCAAGGCAGAGGTTACAATCCCTGTATATTATAATGGTATGGCTTCTGATGATATCAATATCGAACATCCTACAAAAACGCCATGGGCTGTATGGACCGTGTCGTTGGACGGCAAGTTGTTCACACAGAACAGCTCAAATCTTACAGGCGAGTCGTCAAACGACTTTACCTATCACGACTATCTTCCTTTCCCAATCAAGGTGCTTAACGACGACATCCAGCTTGTGGTGTTCGAGAAAGATGATAAGGGCTTGAAGGAAGACCAGACAGGTGCTGTTCAGCTTAAGGGCGAGAAGGGCAATATGAAGCTTACTGTTGCTCCATTGACAAGCGGAAGCCGCAAGTTTGTTGCTTATGCTTTACCTAAGGCTGTATACGAGAGCCTGGAGAATGGTCTTGACGATATGTTGGACAACAACTTCACAGAAGTAAAGACCGACTACGATCGCTACTTCCTCCTTGAACTTGAACAGAAGGAGAATAAGGCAGAGGCTGGCGATGAGTCGGCTGCACCTATCATCAAGCTCATGAACTACCTGGACGTAGCGTGTACAAAGGATGTAAACGGTATGTATAAAGAAGTAGCATCAAGTTTCCTCAATTATAATGGTGATGAAATCTATGTTGCTTCGGCAGAAGTAGGTTCTTCGCTTACTGTAAATCCTAACATCAAGAATTGGGATCCTACTACTATGATGGAAACGGGTTATCTCTATATGATAGGCAGCGATGGTAAGGAAATCGTTCCAGAGCCAAACATGGATGAGAATAATAACTGGGTATTCTCTTTCATACTCCCAGAGACAGCTCCGGTGTTCATGGCTTTCCAGGACAATGGCAAGGTGGTGAAGGTTCTTGTAGTAGAGCCTACCTATAATAAAAGTAAGAAACATACTTCTATCAGAAAAATTAGAAAGTAATGAACAGAATGAAAATATTTTCAAAGGCACTCTTGTTGCTCTTGGTCTCTCTCCTGACCTTTGCAGCAACAAGTTGCTCGGATGATGAGACCGGAGGCTGGGACGGCACATACGGATATGTGCAGTTCAAGCTCAGCAAGAAGGTTTCTTCTAGAGCTACCCGTGCTGCTGCCCTTGACAAACTTGAGAAATTGGATGATGCCAAGAAAATCAAGGTGGTCATGGAGCACAACGGTACAACTGTCTCTCAGACACTGGTGCTCAATTCTTATAATTCAGAGAATGCTGAGTACGGTCTGAGAAGTGAAAAACTACAACTCGCTTCGGGTACTTACACCGTCATCGGTTTCTATCTCTATGATGCGGTAGACGAGGAGTTGCTGGCTTCTTCTGCCGGCGAAACATTCACTGTAGTAGGTGGCGGTCTGGAAGTACAGAACCTCATGGTGGAGACTGTGGAGCGTGGTAAGGTGAAGTTCAATCTCGTGAAGGAGTGGGAGAAGACCCGTGCCGGTGGTACTGAGTATCTCTTCTCTAACATCCGTCTCGTTGATGTCAGCGTAACCAACCTCTTTACCCGTGAGACCTATACCTTCCCTGAACTGAAGGTGAAATATAAGGAGTCTAGCGTAGAGCATCAGAATCCTGACAATGAGAACGATAAGTATATGGACACAGGTACAGCTTACTGCGATTCTACCGTATGGTTGCCTGCCGGTACTTATCAGGTTACCTCTTATACTACCTACGGCAAGACAGGTGCGGTGAAGACCAAGTATGAGACCCAGCCTGTAAAGGGTGAGGCGTTTATCGTAGAGGATAATCAACTGAATGATAAGGCTCAGGTGCCTATCCTCCTTTCCAAGACCAAGGAGTATATCAAGGACTATGAGGCTTTGAAGGCTATCTGGGAATCTCTCCAGGGTAAGGAGTGGAGCTTCTATGGCGATGCTACCTTCAAGGGAGCTAACTGGAACTTCAACAAGGAACTCGATATGTGGGGCGAACAGCCGGGCGTAACGCTCAACAGCAACGGCCGTGTCATCGGTCTTATCATCGCTGGTTTCGGTGCAAAGGGAATCGTACCTGATGCCATCGGACAGCTGACAGAACTTCAGGTGCTCAACCTCGGTTCTCACGATGAGAAGATTGGTGCCAACATCTTCAATGATTACGATGCAAACAGTCTGACTGCTGCAAAGAAGAGCAGCATGCGTCACGACTATGAGAACAAGTTCCTGAAGTATGACCCACGTGCCAACATGTCGGATATGATTGTAGCAAGCTACAACTCTGATCCTAAGGTGGCACCGAAGAACAGAATCAAGAAGGACAGCCGCATCAACTTGAAGGATGCACAGATCGGTACATTGACCAACAAGATTACAGGTGTATCTAAGGCCATCTATCGCCTAACCAAGTTGCAGCAGTTCTACATCGGTAACTCTTCTATCACATCCGATGAGGTTTGTGCGAAGTTCTACAATGCTGACGATCCTGTTTATGGTAAGTTTGCACAGGAATTTAAGGATGAGGATTGGGACAAGATGGAAAACCTGACCGATATCGAACTTTACAACTGTCCGAAGATCAGTCGCATTCCAGACTTCTACTATAATCTCCCTAAATTGCAGGCGATGAACCTGGCACGATGCAAGGGCATCTCTGCTAATCAGTTGAGAAATGATTGGACTCGCTTAGCTGAGGAGAAGACCGGTAAGACACTCCAGATTCTCTATATGAGTTACAACAACCTGGAGGAGTTCCCAGAGTCATCTGCCTTGAGCAAGATGGTGAACCTCGGTCTGCTCGACCTGGCTTACAACAACATCAAGAAGTTGCATCCGTTCGGTTCTGAGGTAGCGCTTTCTTCACTCTATCTGAACAACAACCAGATTGAGGAGGTTCCTGCTAATCTCTGTGCCTTTACAGATGATGTGGAGAGTCTGACCTTCGCCCACAACAAACTGAAGAAGATTCCGAATATCTTCGATGCAAGTTCGGTTCGCGAGATGGGTTCTGTAGACTTCTCTTACAACGAGATTACAGGTGTAGATAAGAGTCATGGTACCTACAAGGGTATCAATGCAGCAACCGTTACTCTGTCGAACAACAAGATAGAGAAGTTCCCTTCAGAGCTGTTTACAGCCGGTTCGCCAATCACAACCATCGATTTGAGCGGCAACCAGATGCGCACCATCCCTAAGGGTTCCATCAAGGGCAAGAAGGCTTATCTGCTGCAGGTCATCGACCTCCGATTCAACAAGTTGACATCCCTCTCTGATGACTTCCGCTCAACCACATTGCCATACATTACCAATATGGACTTGAGCTACAACTGCTTCACCGAGGTGCCAACCCAGCCATTGAACAGTGCCGTGCTCCGTGCCTTTGCCATCAACCACCAGCGTGATGAGAATACCGACCAGCGTTGCCTGCGTACATGGCCTACAGGAATCACAACCTGTCCGAGCCTGATCCAGTTCCAGATTGGTTCCAACGATATCCGTAAGGTAGAAGAGACACTGACCTCTCACCTTTATATCCTGAATATCGCAGACAACCCTAACATCTCTATCGATGTAACCAGCGTCTGCGCATACATCAAGGCAGGTATGTATAAGCTGTTCTACGACAAGAATCAGGACATCCGCGGTTGCGATGCTTTGGATCTCGAAAATTAAACTATAAGGAAGTAAGATAATATGAAATATATTAAGAAACTTACATGGCTCCTCGTTCTCGGTGCCGGTCTGATGACCGCATCCTGCAGCGACAATGATGATGTGGAAATCCCTGGTGGACTCGCCATCGACAAGGAGCAGATAGAAATAGGAGTTGAGGGCGGAAACGAACAGCTCGCCATTGCTGCCTCTCAGAACTGGGTGGCTAACGTGGATGAGCCTTGGCTGATGCTCACTCCTGCCAATGGCGTGGGTTCTACTACTGCAACTGTGGTAGTTGACTCTACTCTGATGAGCGGACGCCGTACTACCGATATCGTCTTTATCGGCGATAACGGTCAGCGCCGCACCGTTTCCGTAAAACAGTTTGGTTATGGTAAGCAGATTGACATCAAGGAACCAACTGTAGAAATCGAAAATTCAGAATCATACGATAAGCGTGCTTTCGAGAGTTTGATTTCTGCCAATGTGGAATGCAAAATCGGTAAGATAGAGTATTCTTTCGAAGGTGACATGACTGATGCCGAGAAGGCAGAGAATGAGAAAGAACGTGAAGGCTGGCTCCTGAATAGCAAGGATGAGGATAAACTGACCGGTACCAATCTGGGTATCGTGCTCGACCGCAAGGCGCGTCCTCGCAGCGTGAAGTTCAAGTTCCGCTGGGCGATGAACGTGGTTCCTGCCGTTCGTGTGGCTAAGGTTCATCTCGTGCCAGTCAAGGCTGAAGACCAGCTGGTAGATGCAGATGGCAAACCTACAGATGATGTTATCCTGACCGTTCGTCAGAAGGCTGCACCAAAGATTGAGGACAACCGCGCCGGTGACTCACTCTCTGTCATCATGATCAACCAGAAACTGGGTAGCATAGCTACCTTCGATTCCAGCGATAACATGCGCAACTGGAGCGGCGTAACGCTCTGGGAAGCTACTGATGCTTTTGTGAAGGATCATCCTGAGGCTTTAGGACGTGTACGTTCTGTCAAGTTCAGCATGTTCAACCTCAAGAGTGGCGAAACTCTTCCTAAGGAAGTGGGCAACCTCAAGTTCCTGGAGTCATTCTCTGTTGCTGCAAACGAGAACAACCAGATTCGTGAGGTGAAGCTCGGTGATGAAATCTGCTCGCTGAAGTATCTGAAGAATCTTACCGTTCAGGCTTACGGTCTGACTCAGTTACCTGCTAACTTTGTTAATCTGGGCAAGAGTCTTGAAACGCTCAACCTGGTAAGTAACAACTTCAACAAGTTGTCGGATATCACCAATATAGTCAACGAGAAGAACTTCCCTAAGTTGCGCAATCTCATCCTCTATGCACAGCGCCGTACGGATGTTGTCACCAACATCGCTTCGCTGGGCGAAATGAATGCATCAGGCGTCTATGTTTATAATAACTATCCTATCGGACTGTATGGTAAGGTAAATGCCGGAACCGCAGACCGCCAGGCGCTTCTCAAGCTCCTGACATGGGATAAGTTGAATACACTGGAGTTGTCTTACTGCTTCCTGGAGGGTGAACTTCCTACCGATGAAGAGATGACTGAGGCACTGGAGGCTGCCGGCAAGGCTACCCGATACAGCAGGTCTGACTTCTCTACCAACAAGGCAGATTATCTCGACAAGCTGGTAGGCGATACCTGCAAGTGGTTGCTCTCTGGCTGGGATAATCCAGTAACTTGCAAGCACAAGGATGGTTCTGTAGTTTATGAGGATGTTTATCCTCTCCAGGTGCCACGTGTATTGCCAAACTGCCGTCAGTTGTCACTCAACCTTAACTTCCTGACAGGTGCGGTGCCAAAGTGGATTCTTTATCATCCACATCTGGTAGAATGGACTCCTTCTATCATGATCTTCAACCAGCAGCCTAAGGGTAAGAATAGCGATGGCGCTGCCGTTGGTTTCTCTAATATGACAGAAGACAGCTACAGCTACGACTACTATTACGGAACCAGCGACCCAGGCAGCAAGTGGGAGGTTCCAGGTGTAGCTTATCCGCTCTACTACCGCAAATACGTGGCAGCAGGCGATATTGATGAAGCTGCGCTGATGGCTAAGTACAGGAGAAACAAGAAAAAGTAAGATAAACATAAAAACAATATAGAAGCAAACAATGAAGAAAAAGTTTTTCTATATAGCAATGGTCGCATTGGCATTGACGGGCTGTTCTGACAGCCTGTCAACCATCGGCTCTTCTGACGGCAATTCAGAAATCACCATCCCTGCAGATGCTGAGGCGGGTGAACTGCTGATTAAGTTCAGTCCGGAAATGAGCGATATCCTCGACCAGGCACAACTGAGCAAGACCCGCTCCGGAAAGGCTACCCGTTCGGGTATTCCTTCTACCGACGAGGTGCTCGACATCCTGGGAAGTTACAGCTTCGAGCGTGTGTTCCCGGTAGATGCAAATACTGAGGCAAGAACCCGCG
>OBII01000213.1_pt1 | contig 26003 bp, 25 predicted proteins | sample 2433771 | NCBI WGS metagenome assembly OBII01 (sample SAMEA2452127, study PRJEB22498) | human gut metagenome | biome: human feces; feature: human gut; material: feces | place: Australia | collected 2012
TATTCGTGTTCGTTCAACCCTCAAGCTGCAGAGACCTCGGTCTCATTCGATTCGAGCCATTAGTGTTCGTCTCTAAGTTTAAACATTAAACACTAAACATTAAACTCTTCACTTACCTGTAGTATTTGTTGTTTTAAAGACCTCAAGCGCCAAGCCCATAGTTAATATTCGTGTCATTCGAAATATTCGTGTTCGTTCAACCCTCAAGCTGCAGAGACCTCGGTCTCATTCGATTCGATATTCGTGTTCTACCAATCCAGCAGCCTCGCTTTAACCCATTCGGCAGTATCCAGACAAGGGCACTCTTTCGGTGTCGTCCCCGGCAGATCACGATGCCCCACGATCTTCGCCTTCGGGAATGCAATCCTAAGGTTCCTGAACAAATCCGCGAGCCTGTTCGACTGTTCCTTCGTCATCGTGTTGCACGGTTTACCATTCTCATCCAGTCCACCCTCATAGCATACCCCGATAGAGCACCTGTTATACGGTCTCGCATGAGCCCCAACCTCCAGCAACCTGCGGTGTTTCGTCATGCTACCATCCCTACGAACATAAAAATGGTACCCGATGTCACGAAACCCCCGTGCCTTATGGTCACGACGCAGATCTTCAACACTATAGTCCTGATTACATCGTGTAGCCGAGCAATGCAGCACAAGAAATTTCACTGAGTCGGCAGACATCATATATTTGCCGTCCTCCACCTTGGTGAGCAGCATGCGTTCCGATCGAACCTTGTCCTCACCAACCTCCATAGGAAAATAATCATTAATCATAATCTCAATATTTTATAAAATTAGTCTTATCATTAAACATTAAACACTAAACATTAAACATCAAACATTAATACTACACGTTCGTGTTCTTCCATAAAGTGCCTTCGAGTCTAATCACTCCCCTCTCTTTTGGAGAGGGGTAGGGGGGTGAGGCTTCTGTTTATTTTGGTTTATGTTAATCACCTCAAGCAGCAAAGCCCACAGGGCTATTCGCTGTCATTAGTCCTATTCGTGTTCTTCCTCTAAGCGCCTTCAAGTCTAATCACTCCCATCTCTTTTGGAGAGGGGTTGGGGGTGAGGCTTTTCTTTTAACCCTCCAGCAACCAAGCCCACAGGGCTATTCGTGCTATTCGAGATATTTGTGTTCGTTTTAATCTCCAGCAAAGTTACATCTATATATATAAGAAACCAAGCAAGAAACCTCTCCCCAAGTTTCTTCTTTCTTTCTTCCTGATAACAAGCTACTTATCTTATAAATATTAATATTTAAACAATCTACTATACAATAAATGAAAATTGACATTACAGGAGATCCAGGTACAGGTAATACCTACATGGAAATCCACATTGGTTCGGTACACAACTTCAATCCGAACTTAACCACCGTTAATTACAACTATAACGGTGCAAGTCAGAAACCAACTAAAGTTATCTCTGAGCTACCCCATGCAGAGCGCGAGCTACTAAAAGTCGCCATCCTGCAATACGTAGCCAAGTTAGCTCAGTACGTTTCTAATGAGTGGAAGAATCGCTACGTCACACTCTGGAAGAACATTCTTGCAATTCCAGAGGTCGAAGCCGAAGTCTTCAATCCGGGCAGACAGAAGGGTACAACCTTCAATCGCAACCTCATTGCCAATATATTATATATAATGTGTAATGAGAACGTGTTTACAGAGAAAAATGCTACCACTCTGACTGTAACCCTCGAAAACAGCAAGGATCATTCAGTGCGCAGCCAACTCGGTCAGTATCCCCCAAGTGATATCAGAGAGGAGGTCATCCAGCTCATTGCTCCTGCTGTTCGTTAGCGGTTAGCCCAGCGATCAAATTCCTTAATGCCCCCTGCTATATCGCCGAGCCTTAGGCTCCCTGCGATGTAGTAGGCGAGCATTACGATCACCCCAAGATACAAGGTCAAGAGTATATATAATATAATAAGGTGTAATTCTTCACCCATACACCTTTACCCTTTCACTTTTCTAAATCTTCGTGTAGATTCGCATGATTAGTGTTATTTAAGCCCTCCAGCTGCGGTTTATCCAGGTTTATCGCCTAACGATATTCCTGTGGTGCCAACCACAGTTGCTGCAGTTTAATCAGACTGTCGAGAGTTCGCACTATCGTAAAGGTTGCTTAAACTACAGCAACCCGAAGTAAAGAATATCGTCAGGTGTTAATCTTGGTTTATGTTAATCGTTAACTTCGAGCAATTTGCTCTATTACTTCCCGTTGGTCAGTGGGTCTACGACAAATCTCGTGTTCATATAAACCTCAGCAGTCCACTCTTGGGTTGTATCCGTTGTACCTGTTGTATTTGTTGTTTTAAAAACCTCAAGCAGCAAAGCCCACAGGGCTATTTCCTATTCGAGCTATTCGTGTTCTTTAAACCCTCAAGCAACAGCCGAGTTATGCTCATCATCCGTGCCCTCAGTGTTATCCGTGTGCGACCTTCTCAAGCTACAGAGTCGCACGGACTCATTCGTGTAGATTTGCGATATTAGTGTTCGTTTAACCCTCCTGCCACCAAGCCCACAGGGCTATTCGTGCTATTCGAGATATTCGTGTTCGTTTAAACCTCAAGCAACCGAGCCGAGTTAGGCTCCATCCGCATATCCGTGTGCGACACTCTCAAGCAGCAGAGTCCCATGGACTCATTCGTGTAGATTTGAGATATTAGTGTTCGTTTAACCCTCCAGCAACCAAGCCCACAGGGCTATTCGTGATATTTGAATTATTACTTCCCGTTAGTCAGTGGTTCTACGACAGATTTCGTGTTCTCACAGTTTATCCGTGTTGACACAGAATTTGTCCCAAAAACGCAACAGGCTTCGTTGCCCAACGAAGCAAGCTTCATTTTTTCGGGGTGTTTTCCCCTTCCCAATGATATACCAATGAATCACCCCGATTTTCCACTCTTTAAGTGTGGAGCCTTCGAGTAAATAACTAATTGAATTTTAACAACTCAATATATAGGCACTTGCTAAAATACCTTTTTAAAAACAAGGTCTAAATTGAGTACTATATATAGTCAATATAATAAACGTTAAAAGCTACTATATATGAAAGAATATGAATGGCTTATAAAACGACATTTGCGTTCCGTAGATTCTTTGAAACTATGGGCTGAAAATCCACGATTAAATCCAGATGGTAATTATTTTAACTTGTTGGATTATGTTGAAGAATTACTGTCAGATAATAGTGAGAAAGAGAGTTTCGTAAAATTATTGAAGTCTATTTCGAAAAAAGGCTTTATTCCTTCAGACCCTATTGTCGTATGGAGGAATGAGGATAATTCCAACTATTATGTGGCAGAAGGAAACCGAAGAGTTTTGGCATTAAAGCTATTGCGTAATCCTAATAAGGCACCTAAGAGCATAAGACCTTTAGTGAAACAATTGTCATCAGATACTAATCTTGATGGTATTCAAAAAATTTATGTTTGTATAGCTCCATCTTTTGATGATACAATATGGTATATTAATGAGCGTCATAATCCTTCTGCTTTACAAAAGGCATGGAGTAGAATCCAACATCAGAGATGGATATTCGAATTATATCAGAAGTATAATGGTGACATCGATTCTATATTGACAGAAACGTCTGCTGATAGAGTAACTATCGAGTCAGACATACGAATTTTGAAGTTAATAGGTTTGATAAAGCACCCCCTGATAAAAAAAATCTTGTCGGAAGAAGAATACGCAAAGGCTGTTTCGCATAGATTTCCAATAACAATATTGGAGCGTTTCTTCAATTACTCTGATGTAAAAAAGGCATGGTTTATTACTTTTGATGGGACAAACGTAGTTATAAAAGCTGAGGAAAATAGTTTCTTTAAAGCTTACGCGGAGTTAATTAGAAGAATTATAACAGGTGATGGAAGTGTTAAGGTCAATACTCGTATGACGGCAACTGATGCTCCCAAGATATTAGCTTCTCTTCCTACAGTAGTAGAATCCGAAGATAATTTATTGTCATTGCAACCAGAATCTGTAATAGTAAAAAATAGTGAAAGAAAAAAAGAGACTAATAGCAATAAGGTATCCCAAAATTCTGTTTTAAAAAAGGATGTCAATAGAAAAAAACTTATTTTGGACATTTATACCTTGGAAAGCACAGACAAGAGACTAGTTGATTTGTTCAAAGAGTTAAAGAAATTGTCTGTTTCTATTTATCCCACATGTATCTGTGCTTGTATGAGAGTATTCTTAGATATGTCTGTTAGACTCTATATTGACGAAAAAGGTTGGGAAAAAGAAATAGCAAAATGTAATCAGAAAAGTTTTCAAGAAGTAACATTGCATAAACGATTGGGTTTTATAAAGGATAAATTACCAAAAGGTGAAGAGAAAACAATAATAGAACGTTTACTCAATCCAAGTAATGAATATTCTTTAGATGTGTTGAATGGTTATGTTCATAGTAGCAACACTCATTATGAATCTAAGCAGTTTGTGAATGGTTTTTGGGATTTTATGTTTCCATTATTTAGAATGATGTTAGACATAAGAGAATCTTCTTCGAGTATAGAAGAAAAAAACAATCCTAATTTCTAAGCATACCATTATGATGAAAGTTTATTCACCTTTACGTTATCCAGGTGGAAAAAGTCGCATTTTCCCATTTGTTTCCCATCTGATAGAGGAAAATGATATTAAGGGAATTGCTTATGCTGAACCTTATGCTGGTGGCGCAGGGCTTGCCTTGAAGTTGTTAATAGAAGGTTGGGTTAATCATATTTATATAAACGACTTAAACCTCTCTATCTATTCTTTTTGGAAAGTATTACTAACAAGAACAGAAGACTTATGTGATTGGTTATTTTCTGTAGAAGTGACAATGGAAAACTGGAGAAAATACAAAGATATTCAAAGGAATCAGGATTCTGTTGATGAATTTGAATTAGCAAAATCAACTTTGTTTTTGAACCGAACAAATATCTCTGGTGTAATTAAAGGAGGACCGATAGGTGGAAAAGAACAGGCTGGTACATATAAGATAGATGTTCGTTTTAATAAAGAAGAATTAATCAAAAAACTTAGGCTTATTGCCACATTTAAGAATAAAATTCATTTATCCAATGATGATGGACTTACTTTCTTGAAGAAGATAAGCAGAAAACATGAGGATGTTTTCGTTTATTTAGATCCTCCTTATTATAAAAAGGCAGCTGATTTATATATGAATTTCTTTACAGATAAGGATCATGAAGAATTGTGTGATTTGATATCACATTATCGTAAAAGATGGATTATTTCATATGATAACGAGGACTTTATACTAAAGTTGTATGGAAAATTCAAAAAAATAGAATATCAATTGGCGCAATATACTTCTAATCGTGTTGGAATAGAAGTCTTGATATTTGACCACAGAGTAAAATGTTCTAGTTCTTTGGCTTACTTAGTTAATGCTCGAGAATTGTGATGGTTCATCTATGTGTTTTAAAAGATTTACTCGATGTTAATAACCAATGTACATATAGAAAAGTTTCGTGGTTTCCATAACCAAGACTTTGAGGTTGGTTCCATGTTGACAGCTATTGCTGGACAGAATGGAACTCAAAAATCAACGTTGTTGGGAATGATAACGCAGACTTTCACTTTGGGTAAGGACAAGAATCCAATGGGCGGTGAGAAACCTCTTTGTGGCGGAAACTACCGTTCTGCATTCAGCGACAAGTTTAGACTTTCTCCAAAGTTTGACCAACCAGGCTCTCATGAGTGGACACTGACATTTGATAATGGTAGCGATTATACTATAGAAAGCATTCTTCGCTCCGATACAAAGACCATACGCTTTTGGCAGAAAGGCATGAGAGGTAAAGGAGATGGATACATCCAATACCCTATTATCTTTCTTAGTTTGAAGCGTGTGTTGCCTGTTGCTGAATCAGGAACAGTTTCTGAATCATCACTACTCACAGACCAAGAGCTTGCTGAATTCAAAAAATTACATGACACGATACTGATTACAGAGAGTCATATAGAATCAGCTCCTTTTCTTGAAAGTGCAAATAAGCAAACTATTGGTATCACAACGGACACGTATGATTGGAATGAAAACTCTGTGGGACAAGACAATCTGAGTAAAATCATATAGGCATTGTTCTCTTTCAAGCATTTGAAAGAAAAGTATCCTCATGAATATAAAGGTGGCATATTGGCTATAGACGAACTTGATGCAACTATGTATCCTGCCTCACAAAAGCAATTGCTTAAGGCACTGCGCACGTATGCATCAAAACTGAACTTGCAAATATTTTTTACGACCCATTCTTTGTCTCTCATAGAGAGCATTGATGATTTGATTGGTGAATGCAGTCAGAAAGTTGCAACAAAAGACCAAGTAAGATTAGTCTATCTGAAAAAGCAAGACAACAATATTGTTATCAATGACAAGGCAACTTTCCACAATATAACACTGAACCTTCAGGTTATACAAGGTAAAATCAAACCTGTACATAGAATCACAGTCTATACAGAGGATAAGGAGAATATCATATTTGCCAAGCACCTGTTGCGAGGCAAAACTTCTCTACTAAATTTCATAGACATAGACTTCTCTGGTGCAAACTTAATCTCGTTGGTATCAAAGAAAGTTCCAGCTTTCATAGAACCAGCGGCTATTGTGATAGTTGATGGTGATGCACGTAATGAACCCAACAAGATGAAGGCTATCGCTAAGGCTAACAACATCTTAGTTTTACCAACCAACATGTCACCTGAACAATTGACTTCAACTTTTTTGCATGATTTATCAGAAGCAGATGAACTATGGGAAAATATAGCTGAAGGATATAGCAAGCAAGTATGTTTCAGAGACATAACTTATGATGAAATATTGCATGATAGGATAAAAGCTAAAGCTTGGTTTAGAAGCCAGTTGCCTTCATGGGGTAGAACCGCATCCAAGGTCTTAACTCCTTTATTCAAGAAATACAAGGATGAACGCAATGAATTTATCTCAGATTTTGAAGAGATGATGAAACTTTATCAAGTATAATTTATCATGGAAAAGAAATTGATAAATAAGTAAAATATATAACATAAAATTTCAAAATAGCGATGGATATAATTTCAATAATAAACTATAAGGGGGTGTTGGTAAAACAACCCTTACCACCAACATTGCAGGTGATTTAGCACAGCATGGGTACAATGTATTGATGATAGACCTTGACCCTCAGGCAAGTCTGACATTCTCATTCTTGAAACCTGATGAATGGAAGGAAAAGGTGGCAGATAAGCACACTATCAAGAATTGGTTTTCCGATTCGAAAAAAATAAGAACTGAAAGGTTTGAGGATTTGATCATAACACCTAATACGGTTAAGGATTCTCTGAAAAATAAAGGGACACTTGATTTGGTCTCTTCACACTTGGAGTTGATAAACGTTGACTTGGAACTTGCAACCAAGTTGGGCGGTGCTAATATGACCCAAGCTAAGGAACAATTTATTAAAGTACATCATCGACTTTTGGATGGCATAAACCAGCTACCAGATGATGCTTATGATATAATTTTGATAGATTGTCCACCAAACTTCAATATCGTTACCAAGAATGCTATTGTCGCAAGCGACTATATTCTGATTCCTGCCAAGCCTGACTATCTGTCAACAATGGGTATCGACTATCTGAAGAATAGTTTGGATAAGTTAGTCAAGGAATATAATGAATACGTTTCTATTGAAGACTCGGATTTGGATGATTACGAGCCAATTTATCCTCAAATACTGGGTGTCGTATTTACGATGGTTCAGTATTACGGAGAGAAGCCAATCAGTGCTCTTCGCCCTTTCATCGCCCAAACAAAGCATTTGGGATTTGATGTATTTAAGGATACCTTGCGTGAGAATAAGACACTTTTTGCAGATGCTGCTCAGTATGGAGTTCCGGTTGTTATCAGCAAAAGAAACTCTGGCATCAACGTAATAGGTGGCATCAATGGAATAGTAGATGAATTGTTAGATAAGTTGGGATATGAGTAGAACGAATTTTTATGTTTCCGAGATGGAGCACTTTCTAGCTTTCTTAAACAAATTGCCACAAGCTATGGTTAAAGAAATTGAGAATGGTGAGAAACAGATAGAAATAAATATAATTTCTTCTTCCAAAGAACCAAATGAGCCAATGTCTGAAAACTCCATTGTTGTTTCAGAAGCCATCACTTTTCTCAACTCCATGCAATCACGTGAGGAAGCCTCTTCTTATTTTTCTACTAATGACTTGAAAAAGGCTGATTTAGAAGCCATTTGCAAACAATTAGATCTTCCTTTTACCAAGAAGGAGAACATGAAGACTCTACAGGAAAAAATTATAGAGGGAACTGTTGGATATAAGTTGAGGTCACAGGCAATACAAAAATAGAAATGAAAGATACTCATAGATATGTGTAAGCAGTTACTTAGGACCGTCTTGCGTACTTAATAAAATTATATACCTTTGCCCCGAATTTTAAATTGGGGACTAAATGAATATAAACGAAGAAGGCAAGTACTATGCCTCAATGGTTCGTAAGTTTCGAACCGAGTACAAGAGCAAGAACCTTCATGGGTTCAGTTAAAAAAATGTAAGCTATACCAAATTGCTTCATTGTTTGCGTAACGATTCTTATCGTAAGCCAAGTGGCAAGACTGTGAGTTTGCGATGTGTTCCGCAGAATCAAGAAAACGGCAAAGGACAAATTGGTAGACTTACTCGCTCATAGCTGGCCAGCTGGCTACTGTTATTGCTTGGGCATAAATTCAAATGGTTTTTCTTAAAAGATAATAAAAAAGCATTCATTTTATGGCTTAACGTATCTAAAGTGACCGCTTACTTTTAACCATTTTGTAAAGATGCTTGATGAATTATGTGAGAGCCTTGATGAGGAGGTAATCGTTCAAACGATCAAGTCGGGATATACTCCAAAGAATGTGAAGTGTGTAGATTTTTCTTCCTCCTGATGTTTTTGCTGAGTATTTTGGTAGGGCAAGAATGGTGATAGCACATGCTGGTATGGGAACCATTCTTTCTGCATTGAAACAGGATAAGCCTATCATTATTGTGCCTCGCCTTGCCTCCTTGAAGGAGCATCGCAATGACCATCAAATAGTTACTGCCATGCGCATAGATGAATTGGGGTATGTGTATGTGGCATATTGATAAGAAGCAACCCAAGGTCTTGATTATGCAAAAGAACTTGAAACCGCTGAAACATATAGGTGCTCCAGCTTATGAAAGTTTAGAGAAGCCGTTGAAGGAGTTTATTGATAGATAGAATTATGGAATCGAATGATGTTTATGCTCAAAAAATCTATGATGTTGTCAAGGGATACAGAAATGAGGATGGTATTCAAATAACGCAATCTTCGATTTTGGATTGGGCTAGTCAATTTGGCACTGACTCTAATTTTATGCTGATGGAAGTTGCGCATCTTGTGCCTAAGATTTATTATTCGAAAGATAGGGTTATAGATTATTTGAGGCAAGTCATAGACTTTTATCAAAAACATTACGGATATGCTGATTGGGATTCTTTTCTGAAAGAATTAAAACTGCTTAGATTACAATCAGATGGGAAAAGTCAGCCTGTCTTGTTGGATTTGTTGGATAACCTTGTTTTTGGAAAAATTCAAAAACATTTATCTGATTATGACGCTTTTCCCAAAAAACATTACTTGTATGTTGATGATATATTGGCAACAGGTGGTACAATAGGTAGCCATATTTGTAAGTGGTTGTTAGAAAACAACCATGTAGAACAATTAAAGAAAAAAGTAATAACTCTTCAAATTGCCGTGATATGTGAACATACTTTAGGTTGGAGCTTGCAACAGTATCGTATTGAAAAAACTGTTGATTCTGACATAACAAAGTATATTAAGATAGGTCGCTGTATGGAAGTTCAGAACAATTTAAGAACGAACGATCCTCTTTTAAATGCTGCAATTCCAATAAGAGATTTTGTTTCTAAAGATGTATTGGTATATTATGAAAATCTAAAAGCGGACAAAAATAAACATCAAGCATTTAGACAACAAGGAACACCAGTAAAAGAAAACTTCTTTACTTCTTGTGATGATCGTATCAAATACGAAAATATATTATTGAATAAAGGACTCGAAATTATAAATATGACAGCTATGCCAAGTTCTAACGTAAGACCATTGGGATTGTTAAGCCCTCAACATAAGATGTTGGGGTTAGGAACCCATTTTATCACATGGCGTAATATTCCAAATAATTGTCCTTTAGTGTTTTGGTGGGATGTTCCAGAACACAATTGGAAACCTTTGTTTAAACCCTATAGACATTCATAAAGATGGCTACAAGACGATATGTTTCAAAGATGTCTGTTACTTTTTCAAAAACAACTGCAAAATATGGAGCATTTTCCAATATGGCTTCAGGAATGGGGTTATATGTAAATGACATTAATATTCCAAGCTCTGAAGCTTTGTATCAGGCATGTAAATTTCCTTTATTTCCTGAAATTCAGAAACAAATAATATCTTCAGAGAATGCAATGAAGGCAAAACAAATAGCTTTAAAGTACGCTCATTATATTAGACCAGATTGGGAATCTATAAAGTTTGACGTAATGAGATGGTGTTTGAGAGTTAAGTATTTACAGAACAAGAAAATAATCGAAGAAATGCTTTTAAGTACGGGTGAGGCTCCTATTGTAGAATATTCTAAAAAAGATGGTATTTGGGGAGCTGTCCCTACTAATAACCACGAATTGGTAGGAACAAACGCTATGGGGAGATTGTTGATGGAACTTCGTCAGCAAATTAGAAATAATCTTCTTGCAGAACCTTTGCTTCCTCCACATATAACAGGTTTTTTACTATATGGGCATGAAATTCGAGAGGTTTTTTCTTCTGATTATTATCTCGATGATGACTTTGAAATGAAATAATAAAGGCTGTTAGTCTTGTAAAATAAAAAATGACTGCTTTTTATCAGGAAAATACAAATCGAATAAATAAAATAACAATGACAGATTTTAAGAATATAAAAGTAGCAGTAGCCGGCACCGGCTACGTCGGTCTGAGTATAGCAACCCTATTATCTCAGCACCATCATGTAACAGCAGTAGATGTAATCCCAGAGAAAGTGGAGAAACTCAACAATAAGATTTCTCCAATTCAGGACGATTACATCGAAAAGTATTTGGCAGAAAAGCCATTGAACCTCGTGGCAACTCTTGACGGCAAATCAGCCTATAAGGATGCAGACTTCGTGGTGATTGCAGCACCAACCAACTACGACCCAGTGAAGAACTACTTCGATACAACCCATGTAGAAGAAGTCATCGACCTGGTTCTGGAGGTAAACCCAGATGCAGTGATGGTCATTAAGAGTACAATCCCAGTAGGTTACACCCGCAACCTCTACTTGAAGTATGCCAAGAAGGGCGTGAAGAAGTTCAATCTTCTCTTCTCTCCTGAGTTCCTTCGAGAGAGCAAGGCACTCTATGATAACCTTTATCCAAGCCGTATCATCGTAGGCTATCCAAAGATTATCGAACGCCCAGAGTTCGCAGAGGAAAACGAGGCTATCGGAAAAGTGACCGATGTAGAAAAGATGAAAGAGGCTGCCAAGACTTTTGCTTCTTTACTTCTTGAAGGAGCAATAGGTCATAATGGCGATACAAAGCAATTGGATTCTTCACTCTTCACTCTTCACTCTTCACTTGAAAAGAACATCCCTGTTATTTTCATGGGCATGAAGGAAGCCGAGGCAGTTAAGCTCTTCGCCAATACCTATCTGGCACTCCGAGTAAGCTACTTCAATGAGTTGGATACATACGCAGAGGTAAAGGGACTCGATACCAAGGCAATCATCGATGGCGTAGGTCTTGACCCACGAATCGGCACCCATTACAACAACCCAAGCTTCGGTTATGGTGGTTATTGCTTGCCAAAGGATACCAAGCAACTCCTGGCAAACTATGCCGATGTTCCAGAGAACCTGATAGAGGCTATCGTTGAGAGCAACCGCACCCGTAAGGATTATATAGCTGATGCCGTACTCCAGAAGGCAGGCTATTACAGCTATGCCGATGCTAACAGCTATGATGCCAGCAAGGAACACAACTGTGTGATTGGTGTCTATCGTCTGACCATGAAGTCAAACAGCGATAACTTCCGCCAGTCAGCCATCCAGGGCATCATGAAGCGTATCAAGGCAAAGGGTGCCGAGGTAGTCATCTATGAGCCTACCTTGGAAGAGGGCAGCACCTTCTTCGGCAGCCGAGTAGAGAACAACCTCGAAGCCTTCAAGACACAGAGCCATGCCATCATCGCTAACCGCTACGATGCTTGTCTGGATGATGTGATGGATAAGGTTTATACACGAGACATTTTCAGAAGAGATTAATATATTGCGTTTGTTTAACGTATTGTTGAATCTTAATATAAAAAAGATAATTATGGCAAAACGTCAAGTATTCTTTAGCTTTCATTATAGTAGAGACTCATGGAGAGCCTCACAAGTGCGCAACATGGGTAAGGTTTCTGATTCATCAACCTTCTCGGATAATGATTGGGAGGAAGTTCGATATAAAACTGATTCAAAAATTAAAGAATGGATTAATGATCAGTTGAAGAAGCGTTCTTGTCTGGTTGTTCTTGTCGGTGCTAAGACATCTGAACGTAAATGGGTGAAGTATGAAATCGAGAAGGCGATGGAACTCAACAAAGGTATCGTTGGTATAAGAATTGATCGTCTTAAGGATTCAAATGGCAATCAAGATGATGAAGGATCAAATCCTTTTTATTCTATCTTTACGAATGATGGTCATAGATTGTCTAATTATGTAACTCTTTTCAAGTCTCAGTATTCTACAAGCAAATATGTTTATGATGATATAGAAGAGCATATTGAGGATTTGATAGAAGAAGCAATTGATAATCGTTTTAAATATTGATAGTTCCTTATGCGTACGGTGATATTATTGGGAACTCCATTTTTCGTATCCGAATTACGGAGTTTGCTTGCTACATCTTCTTCTATAGAAGTGAAAGACTATGACGGGGCATCAACTGTTGATGGCGCATTATACGTTTATTTTGGAGAGTCTAAAAAGGATAAAGCAAGGAAGTATGAAAATATTTCATTGACAAAACTTGCAAAAGAGGCACGAATTGTTCCGATTCTAAAGAATTTGGATGATTTTCGTTCTAACATTCCTGATGAGTTATCAGCCATAAATGCTATATCAGTTGATTCTGTGCTTGCCGTGGGTAAACTGAAATGTTTTATCTTGGAGTTCTTTGGATTACTGGAATCTAACAGAAAGGTGTTTATCTCATATAAGAGAAACGATAGCTTGACTTTTGCCCATCAATTACATGATGCACTTGTTGCAGCACATTATAAGCCATTTCTCGATTCTTACAGTATCAATTATGGTGTGGATTTCCAAGAATATCTACGCTATGAACTTTCTGATTCTTCAATGTTTGTCTTTTTGAATACACCTAATTATCCGATGAGTCAGTTTACGATGGAAGAACTGACTGTTTGTAGCAAATTGCAAATGGGTATTTTGGAAATAAAGACTCCGAACTCTAGCAACTATGAAGAAGCTAAATTTTCTGTTCGATATGAACTGTCAAAGGAGATAACAAAAGATGAAAAAGTTGATGAAGCTATAATTAGCAGTATTATTTCCACCTTAGAGAATAACAGATTGGAGATGCAATCTTTTAGGCAGAAAGCATTAGGTGACCAACTAAAAAGTATTTATCCTGATGTGATAGAGGATAGTGATATAAATGGATATGAGAGTCCTTCAAGAAAATGTATGTTTTTCCCCGTGTATCACATTCCTCTTTCTCTTGATATGCAAAATATTCAAAGTTATTCAGTTAAAGGGTTGCAAGTTGCTGGATTTTACAATGGTTTGTATTGTAGGAGTGATGTCAGAAATCATATAGAATGGTTGAATGGAATTTCTCCTGTACAGATGTTAGATATTACAAAATAGTGAGGTTATGATTTTTTTATCAGCAGGAATACCTAATCCTACACCGATACAGGGTAGAGAATTTTTTGGACAAGGAAATGTACCGGCTATTCGTGAGGCAGTCATGGCTTTTACAAAAGTATGTATGGAATATCATATTCCAATTTGTTTTGGTGGCCATCCTGCTATATCTCCATTGGTATATGAAATTGCCAAGAACTATGGTGATGATTTTTCTAATCATGTTCTAATATATCAGTCTGAAAATTTTAGAGGTAAGACCCCAAAAGAAGTGTCATACTATAATAGGTTAATATGGACTCCTGAAGTTGCAGATATTCCATCAAGTGTTAATGTAATGCGTGATGAGATGTTTAAAAATCCATTTAGCTGTGGTGTGTTCATTGGTGGTATGGATGGTATAATTGATGAGGCAAAACGTTTTCGTGAGGCTAATCCAAAGTCAGATATGATAGTTCTACCTAATACAGGAGGAGCTTCGACATTTCTTTCAGAAAGAACAAATCTTGGTTTTATAGTTCTTCCTGATACCTATGCATATGTTTCTGAATTCAAGAGATTATTAAAGAAATATCAAGATGCCATATAATGTATTCGTTTCTTATAAATATGCTGATACTGATGTGCAGCATTTAACAGGTCATTTTCCGACCAAGGTTCGTCATTATGTAGATGAGATAGAAAAGTTGCTGTCTTTAGACGACCATATATATTATGGTGAACATGATGATGAAGATTTGTCGGATTGGACGGACGAACAAATTTGGGAGGAGTTGAAAGATAGAATTTATCCAACAACTTGTACTAATATCTCCTAATATGAAAGAGCCCCATCGTTATGACAAGTCTCAATGGATTCCTTGGGAGATTTCCTATTCTATAAGAGAAACGGTCCGTAACGACCGAAAAAGCCATCGCAATGGAATACTTGCTGTTGTTCTTCCAGATCGAAATGGAAGCTATGATTATGCGATAACAAGTAATAATTGTTGTATCCCAAGTTGTACAACTTGCCATAAAGATTGGATGTTTACTATTATCAAGGAAAATATGTTTAACAGAAAAAATCCCATGACCAATGAGTGTGATAAAAATACTACTATTTGGTATGGAGAATTTAGCTATATTCCAATGGTAAGATGGGAGTATTTCAAGAATAATGTAACTTCTTGTATTGATAGAGTTGAAAAAATCAAAGATGATGCAGATAATTATGTATTGCATTTATCTGTAAATCAATAGGATTATGGATGCTGACAAAATTAGCAATTAAAAAGTGTCAAATGAATAAATACAACGTCATAGAAATCATTATTATGAATGGCGGTGTAAGTAGCTGCTTCTAATCTATGTTCTAAGCGTGTAAATGGATGAGCAGACTCAGCTGAAGGATCATTTGATAGAGTTCTTTCATTTGCCAGAGGTTGAGGATGATGCAATTTGGGAGAATGATAGAAATGAGTTTTTACAATCAATAGAAAAGAAAAAGTAAATGTCAAATCAAACATCAGAAAATAATAAACGAATAGCAAAGAATACGTTGCTTCTATATTTCCGAATGCTGTTCTTGATGGTGGTAAGTTTGTTTACCTGCATGGTCAATACATTAAGATGACTTATTTAAATATAATAGTGGTGAGTGGGATAGTGGCAATGCTTACCATCATTAATGGTATTAACGATAATATTTTGATTTTATGATAGATATAAAAAGAAAAGAAGATTGTTGCGGATGCAATGCTTGCGGTGACGTATGTGCTCATGGAGCCATCACATTCAAGACCGATAACGAAGGATTCTGGTATCCTGAAGTTGACAAGGAAAAGTGTGTTGACTGCGGTTTATGTGAGAAGGTTTGTCCTGTTCTGAATATAACGGAATTAAAAAAGAACGACTTGCCTCAATCCATTTGTTATGCAGCTGAGCATAAAAATCTTGAAGTTGTTTTTGATTCAACTTCTGGTGGCTTGTTTTCTGCTCTTGCAGACATTATGTACAAAGAACAAGGTTATGTTGGTGGAGCTGTCTTTAACGATGACTTTTCTGTAAGACAATTCATTTCCAATAAGAAGGAAGATTTGCCACGAGTAAGAAGTTCAAAGTATCTGCAAAGTTCTTTGATCGGTTTCTACAAAGAAGTTCGACAATTATTGCGTAATGGCGAGAATGTCTTGGTTTGTGGAAGTCCTTGTCAAATGGCTGCACTTAGAGCATTCTTACGTAAGGATTATGAAAATCTTATAATTGTAGATTTTATATGTCGTGGAACAAATTCCCCTAAGGTTTGGCGTAAATACCTAGATTCATACGAGGAGAGGTATGGCTCCCCTGTTGTTTACTGTAAAGCTAAATCCAAAGAATACGGTTGGCGCAATCTTACCCAAAAAGTTATTCTTGCTAATGGTAAACATATGTATGAAACAAAGGATCAATCAAATTTCACTAAGGGTTACCTTCAGACTGGAGTTTATTGTCGACCTTCATGCTATGAATGTAAGTTTAAGGGATATCCTCGTATGAGTGATATTACTCTTGCTGATTTCTGGGGAATAGAAAATGTTGATAAATCGCTAGAAAAGAATTTAGGTACATCTTTAGTGATGATAAATTCTAAGAAAGGTGAAGCTTATTTTGAGAAGGTAAAAAGCCGTATACATTGTATTCATGTCCCATTTGAAAGCATAGAGAAAGGTAATCCTTCATTAAATAAACCATTGGCTCCTGCAAAGGTTGACAGAAAAGAGTTTTTTGATGACTTAGATAAAATGTCATTCCTTCAAATAGCAGATAAGTATATTTTGAAAGGCAAGAAGAGAAAAAAATCTCAGATTAAGTCTATTTTGCGATATGGTTTAGAAGTTGTTAGAACAACTCAATTAAATCCTAAGGCTGTCTGTCAGTTTTTCAAGTATAACTCATTTCGAGAAATTCTCGATGGAAATGTACTTATACCAACACCTCATTGCGTGATGAGAATAGCAAAGAATGCAACCATCAACAAGAATGGTAAAACTATTCTTGGAAATAAAATGCATTTTCCTAAATCTCGTTTGGAAACCCGATTGTTAGTGCAGCCTAATGGCACTTTAAATTTAGGACCAAATACAACCATTGCTTATGGAGCAGACATAGAGGTTTTCTCAAATGCAACCCTTACTTTCAAAGGCCACAGTGGCTCCAATATAGGATTGACTGTTGTTTGTGGCAATCACATAGAGTTTGGAGATGGAGTAATGATGGGCAGGCATGTAACTGTAAGAGACAATAATGGTTCGCATTATATCAACCGTCAAGGATATAAAAACTCTAAGGCCGTTATCATTGGTGATAAGGCTTGGTTATGTGAATCTTGTACAATCATGAACGGTGTGAAGGTTGGAGATGGTGCAATTGTAGGAGCTAAGGCTTTCGTTATAAGTAAAGTTCCAGCCCATACTATGGTTTCTGGGCATCCAGCCCAGGTTGTCGATGAAGATGTATTATGGAAATATTAATATTAACAAAAGAAAAAGAATTATGGAATTAAATGAATTTATTGCAAATTTTGCAGACCAGTTTGATGACACTGATGCATCAGAAATCCAGGCTAACACAGAGTTCCACGAGATTGACGAGTGGGGCAGTCTTACTGGCATGGGCGTGATAGCTATGGTAAAGACAGTTTATGGTAAGACTATCACAGGTAAGGAAATCCGTGAGTGTGTTACTGTTGAGGATTTGTTCAATCTTGTAGCTTCTAAGTAAGGAATGGGAACATTCAATCCTTTTACCTTGGATGGTAAGACTATCTTGGTTACAGGAGCATCATCTGGAATAGGTCGTGGCATCGCCATCGCCTGTTCCAAGATGGGCGCCTCTGTGATTGTAAATGGTAGAAATGAGCAAAGACTGTCTGAGACAATGTCTGAAATGGAAGGCGATGACAACCTTTCTTTAGCTGCCAACCTCAGCGACAACGTTGCGTTGGCAGAAATGGTTGCCAAATTGCCTAAGCTGGATGGCATTGTTCACTGCGCAGGTATTGGTCAGCGTATACTTTGCAAACAGTTGCAAGAGTCTGACCTTGAAAATATGATGAATGTTAATTTCAAGGCACCTGTGATGTTGCAAACAGAGATTTTGAAGCAAAAGAAAATCAACAAGTCTGCTTCCATTGTCTTTATTGCATCCATAGCTTGTGATTCTCCAACCATTGGCAATGCAATGTATAGTGCTTCTAAGGGTGCTATCATTTCTTATGCCAACTGTTTGGCTTTGGAATTGGCTCCTCGTTTGATAAGAGTCAACTGCATACTTCCTGCCATGATTTGGACAGATTTAATCTTTAAAGGTGGAATTACAGAAGAAGAGTTAAAAGAAGACGAAAAGAAATACCCTCTAAAAAGATATGGCAAACCTGAAGATATTGCCAATTTATCTATATATTTGTTGTCTGATGCAGCTGCATGGATGACAGGATCTAGTATTAAAATAACAGGGGGTAATTAAACTTTAACGAAATGATAGAAATATGGCATATATAAAAGGAATATCATATTATCTTCCAGAAAAGGTTGTAACAAACGAGGAACTCGTAAGTGAATTTCCAGAATGGAGTGTTGAAAAGGTGGCAAAGAAAGTGGGAGTTAATACCCGTCATATAGCAGGAGAAAGCGAAACGGCTGGTGATATGGCAGAGAAAGCAGCATTGAAACTGTTTGATGAGTATAAAATATCTCCAAGTGATATTGATTTTGTTCTTCTTTGCACCCAAAGTCCGGACTATTTTTTACCATCAACGGCTTGTATTATTCAAAATCGCTTAGGTATTCCAACAACAACAGGTGCATTAGATTATAATTTGGGTTGTTCTGGTTGTGTATATGGAATGGCAATGGCAAAGGGGCTTATTGCTGGTGGTATAGCAAAGAATGTGCTTTTACTTACTGCTGAAACATATAATAAGTACTTACATCCTACAGATAAGAGTAATCGTTCCATTTTTGGTGATGCTGCTGCTGCTTGCCTGATTTCAACAGAAGGATTTGCTGAGATTGGTGAATTTTCACTTGGTACAGATGGAAGTGGTGCTGAAAAGCTGATAGTAAGGACGGGTGCTGCTAGATGCCATCAACCAAATGGTAATAGCGTGATAGACGATGAAGGTCATACACGATTTGATGATTATCTCTATATGGATGGCGGTGGTATATTTAATTTCACACTGGATGCAGTTCCTGCCATGATGAAGGATATTCTTTTAAAGAATAGTATGGTTAATGAAGATGTAGATTATTACGTATTCCATCAGGCTAACAAATTCATGCTCAATACCATTCGTAAGGTTTGTGTTCTTCCGAAAGATAAATTCTATGTGAACTTAGAAGAAACAGGGAATACGGTATCATCTACAGTGATGATAGCAATGAAGCAGTGTTTGGATGCCGGAACTATCCATAAAGGGATGAAAGTTATGGTATCAGGATTTGGTGTTGGACTAAGCTGGGGTGGAACTATTTTAAAGTTTTGATAGCTTAAATTCGTAATATAAATTTAATTGTATCTATGCAAATATTAATTATAGGTGGAACAGGTGTTTTAAGCTCTGCTGTTACAGAGGTTGCTATAAAGAAAAGTATCAACATAACGATGATAAATCGTGGTAATCATAGTATTCCTCAAAATGTAGAATTAATAAAATCTGATAGAAGAAATTTTGATTTTATAAAGAAATCCTTACAAGGAAGAACCTTTGATGCAGTGATGGATTTTCTTTGTTATAGTGATGAGGATACGGAAGAAAGTGTTCGCTTTTACTCTAATTATACTAGACAGTATTTCTTTATTTCTTCATGTGCAGTATATGATACACAAAAGATGGGTGGAAGACCATGTTGTGAGGAAGATGTTAAGTCTCTTGCAATATGGGATTATAGTGTAAATAAATGGAGGAGTGAACAAAAAGTTCATTTGCTATTTAAAAACTTAGATTGTAAATATACGATTATTCGACCATGTGTTACTTACGGAAACACACGTATTCCTTATGGTATAAGTCCTAGGTACTGTTGCCATTGGACATTGATTGCTCGTATATTGGAAGGCAAACCTATTATTCGTTGGAATGGAGGAAACAATCGATGCAATATGACGAGAGTTGAGGATTTCGCGGTAGGTGTTGTAGGACTTATAGGAAATGAAAAAGCTTATAATGAGGCTTTTAATGTTTGTGGTGAAGAAACTCCAACATGGAATGATGTTTTGTCGATAATATCGAAAACGATTGGTAAAGAGATAAAGATAATAGACATTCCTAGTGATTATTATGCAAAGGAACTTCCTTCACGAAAAGGAGAAATTCTTGGTGGTAGGAGTATTGATGCAATAATGGATAATAAGAAGATTAAATCTGTAGTTCAAGATTTTCGACAAACTATCTTTATAGAGGAAGGTATAAAAAGAACAATTGAAGCATATAAACAAAATAATTATGAAGAAGGAATAGACTGGAAATTCGATGCTGATACAGATAGAATTATCACAAAATGGTGTAAATTGAACAAAATATCAGTTGCAGATTTAAATTTAAAATACATTGATTATTTGAATAATGCCGGTTTAAATGAAAAAATTATTTATTGGTTAGAAAAAAATAAAGATTATGTAATCATTCGTTTGATAGATAAAATATTTACTATTATCCGAAAGGCTAAGAGTATACTATTTTGATAAATTATAATGCCTATTTTTAAATATTCTATGCAATCGAATAATAAAACAATAGCAAAAAATACGCTTTTCCTATATTTCCGTATGATGTTTACGATGGTGATTTCTTTGTTCACTTCTCGTATCATTTTGCAGAAATTGGGAGTAGATGACTATGGTATTTATCAAGCTGTTGGTGGTGTAGTTGGATTCTTGTCTTTCATTAATGGAGCATTATCTACAGGATCTTCGAGATTCCTAACCTATGCACTTGGTGAAGGTAACGTAGAAAAGTTAAAAAGAACTTTTTCTACTACACTCAATATCCATATATTAATAGCAATATTGATAGTAATTGTTGCCGAAACGGTAGGACTATGGTTCTTATATAATAAGATGGTTATTGCTCCAGATAGATTATCGGCAGCAGTTTATACATATCATTTATCAATTTTAACAGCAGTTTTTACATTAACTCAGGTACCTTATAATGCTACTATTGTTGCGCATGAAAAGATGTCAATATATGCTTATATGAGCATTTTTGAAGTATCTGCTAAGTTGTTAATCTGTTATCTTTTGACGATTGGGGGTTTCGATAGATTGATGATGTATGCAACATTGCTTTTAGGTGTGCAAGTAGGTGTCATGTGCTTCTATCGTTTCTATTGCACTCGTCACTTTGAAGAGGCTCGTTTTTCTTTTTCTTTCGATAAGAAGATTTTCAAAGAAATTGCAGGATTTTCAGGATGGAGTATGTTCGCCAATGCTTCTATTGCTCTTAATAGTCAAGGTGTATTGATATTACTCAATATGTTTTTTACACCTGCCGTTGTTGCGGCAAGAGCCATTTCGCTACAGGTAAATATGGCAGCCAATCAATTCGTATCCAACTTTCGGCAGGCAGCCAATCCGCAAATTGTTAAAAAGTATGCAGCTGGAGACTATGAAGGTTCAAAGCATCTGTTATTGGAGAGTACCAAATACTCTTATTATATGATGTATTTGATAGCCTTGCCTGTTTGCTTGTTGGCTTACCCATTACTAAAGTTGTGGTTGGGGGTGGTACCAAATTATACTGTACCTTTTCTTCAGTTGGTTATCGTCCAGAGCTTGTTTCAGGTATTTGATACATCTTTCTATACGGCACTTTATGCCAAAGGACGTTTACGAGAAAATGCATTGACATCTCCAACTTTGGGATTTATGATATTTCCTATTACGTATGTACTTTTCAAGTTAGGGTATTCGCCATTGGTTCTTTCTTGGACCAGTTTCGTTGTTTATGCGATTTTAGGCATAATAGTGAAGCCCTGGCTAATAATAAAGATTGTAGATTACAAATGTTCTGAGATTTGGAGCGTATATCGTTCTTGTCTAGTAGTAACTTTAGTAAGTCTTCCTGTACCTATTATAATATACAGGTTATTAGATACTTCTGAATTACTAAACTTTATTATAGTAGGCTTTGTTTGTTTGTTATCTATAGGAATTACCGTGTTCTTCTTCGGAATAGATATAGCAATGCGTAAAAAAGTAGTAGGTGCGGTTATGAAAAAAATAAAGATCAAATGTTAAATGTCGTGATTAGGGGGGGTACTCGGAGAGTATCAATATGTTGCGATTCCCCCTCGCAGTATTAGTAGTGTTTATACATAGCTTTGGTGCTGAAATTGATGTTGAGCGGCTTCATTCCTGTGGCTTTTCAGGATTAGCAGTCTATGACTATATCCGACTGTTCTTTTCGGTAGTAATAGCCAGAAGTGCAGTGCCCATCTTCTTTATCATATCAGGCTATCTCCTGTTCCTGAAGATAGAAGAATATAATAAGACAGTTTATATCTCAAAATTACGGAAACGATGGCATAGTTTAGTGGTGCCATATTTCTCATGGATAGTTCTGCTTATTCTTTGGACTTTGATGTTTAAGGTGGGTGGTATTCTGTTACATGGAAAACCATGGTCTGGAATTATGGATTACTTTCAGCAAAATGGTTATCTGCACATGTTATGGGATAGTAGTGTTTGGGAAGAAAGAACCACTTGGCTAGGTATTGCGACTCACAATAGCGGACCTGTTCTTTTGCCATTCTGGTATATGAGAGACCTGATTATAATGGTTATTATATCTCCTGCTATCTATTGGCTTATCAAGAAGATAAAATTTATTTTTATCATATTGGTGCTTGCGATATATACATTTGATATCAAGTGCTCATTGATTAGTGGAACGTTAGCTTGTGCAAGTTTGTTCTTTAGCATGGGAGCTTACTTTGCTATCAAAAAGCAGGATTTCACGGAAGCATTATGGAAATGGAGGCATTTGATATGTCCGATAGCAATATTGTTGATGATATATCAAACCTATTCTGGTTCTGCAATGGGGGATACCATGTCGCTGATGATACATCCTTGGTTAGTAATTATCCAAAGTTTTGCCATAATAATTGTAGCGTCAGTATTGTGCAGATATCAGAAGGTATATGAGACGAATAAGAAGTTGGCAAGATACTCCTTCTTTATATATGCTTTCCATCCTTTCATCTTGACATACGAGATAAAGGCATTCAAGAAAATTGCTCTGCTAGTAGACAATCTGATACCCATTAGCGACACATGGTATATAATGACATTAAACTATATAGCCATACCATTGGTTTGTGTAGGAATATGCATTGTTATTTATAGGTTTATGCTGAAGTTCATGCCAAATGTTCTGGAAGTGATAGTAGGGGAAAGGAAAAGGTAAAATATTTACACTTTGGGATGTCGAAAAGCCTCAGATTACTAAAAGGAATTTTAATTGAAACATTACGGTTTCAAGGTCTATATAAGACGATTTAATCGAACTTATCAAAATGATTATAATAATTAAGTAAGAAACAAATGAAAATAGGAATATTAACATTACCTCTCCATACTAATTATGGAGGAATATTGCAGGCTTATGCTTTGCAAACGGTGTTGGAAAGAATGGGGCATGAAGTTGTGGTTTTTGACACACCTAATAAGAATTTGCTACCTCCTTTATGGAAATTGCCCGCATGTTTTGCAAAGCGAACAATATGGAAATTAATTGGTAAAGCAGATAGAATTTTCATAGAGCATTATTATAATACAATCCGACCGGTTATTACAAAAAATATTCAGATTTTTGTAGATAGCTATATGCATAGAATGGTAATACGCAGCTTTAAAGAACTTCATGCTAAGGATTTTGATGCAATAGTTGTAGGAAGTGACCAAGTGTGGCGTTTAAGCTATTTCTGTAATGGATGGGGAAAGACATCAATTGAAAATGCATATCTTTCTTTTGCAAAAAGATGGAAAACAAAGAGAATTGCTTATGCAGCCTCTTTTGGTACGGATATATGGGAGTATAATGTTAGGCAGACAAATGAATGTAAAAAGTTACTACAATTGTTTGATGCCGTATCTGTAAGGGAAGAAGGAGGGAAATCTTTGTGTAAGCTTTATTTTGATGTTATTGCCCAACATGTATTGGACCCGACATTACTTTTGGGACAAGAGGATTATATATCATTGTTTGCAAAATCCAATACGCCCCAAAGTAAAGGAACTTTGCTTTATTATGTGTTGGATGAAACAGAAGAGCTGAAAAATATAATTCGGAAAGTTGCAGAACAAAAAAAAATGGTCCCTTTTGCGGTTAATAATCCACTTGAATATGATGACTCAAAAACACTACAGGAGCGTATAAAACCTTCTGTAGAAACTTGGTTAAGAGGCTTTTATGATGCGGAATTTGTGATAACAGATTCTTTCCATGCTTGTGCCTTTTCTATTATATTCAAGAAACAATTTGTAGTATTGGGTAATAAAAAACGTGGCATGTCGCGATTTGAATCATTACTGAAGATGTTCGGATTAGAAGACAGACTTGTGGATAAAGAAACAAATATAAATTTCTTGAAAGATATTGACTATAGCAGTGTGTATATTAAATATAATCACATAAAAGATAATTCATTATCTTTCTTGGCTAAATCTTTATATACCTTGTAAAGAGTTTCTTGTTTTCGTTTTTTGATTTAATAATAATAAAAAGGAATAATATGGGAAAAGATAAAATATCTATAATTATACCATTATATAATAAAGGAAACAATATAAAAGAAACGATACTTTCTGTTTTAAATCAGACATATGAAGATTTTGAACTTCTTATTGTTGATGATGGTTCGACGGATAACAGTTCGGATATTGTAAAGTCTATAAATGATAGGCGTATTCGATATGTATATAAGGAAAATGGAGGTCCTTCTTCTGCTAGAAATTATGGAGTTCAACATGCTTTATATGATTGGATTTTGTTTCTAGATGCAGATGATCAATTGTTACCAACAGCAATAGAAATTTTCTGTGAACATATAGCCAAATATGAAAGTGTTGATTGCTTTTTTGCTAATTTTTATTATAGCAGAGATAAAAAGTTAAAGTTATATTCAGGTCATTATAAATCAGGCTTTATTAAAAATAACTTTAAATCTTTTGCTTTGAGAAAGTGTATGCCAAGGACAGGAACAGCAGTGTTTAAAAAAACCGTTTTGCAGGCCTGCCCCTTTAAAGAATATTTAAGAAGGTATGAAGACTTAGAGCAATTTTTTAGAATTTTCTCTCGTTTTGTCTTTTTTAGAATTGATGAACCGGTATTTGTGTATGTGACAGATGCATGCGAAGCAAAGTATAAGAGAAATGATATAAGTGAAGATTATTTAGGATACTTGAAATTAACTCCTGGTATATCATGGAAAAATATAGTAATATATCATATGTATATATTAGCAAGACAAGATTATCCAAAAGAATCTAAAGCTCTTTATCCACATTTTAAAAATAAATTATTATTGTGGTTTCTTGTTAGGTTAGTAACAAATAAATATATTGATAGGTTATATTATTATTTTTAGATATGGAAATATTAAAGCGTTTTTTGAAAAATAGTTATGTTGAATGGAAATATAGGGGAAGATACATTTCTATTTCTTCAAGTGCAGAAGAAATAGGCAATGATTGTTGGATCAGCAATCATGTTATTCTTTCTCCGAACATTAAAGTTGCAGATGGAGCTGTTGTACTTCCTGGAGCGGTAGTAACTAAAGACATACCTCCTTATGCCATTGTGGGGGTATCAGCAAAGATTATAAGATAAAGATATAGCGCAGATGACATTAAATATCTATGTAATTTGAAATGGTGGAATAAGCCTATTGATTGGCTTGAGCAGAACTATAATTTGTTTTTAGATATAAATTCACTACTGTCCCGTTAAAGTGGACTAATCGCTCTTTGAATTAATTGAAATACAGT
>OBII01000229.1_pt1 | contig 24725 bp, 26 predicted proteins | sample 2433771 | NCBI WGS metagenome assembly OBII01 (sample SAMEA2452127, study PRJEB22498) | human gut metagenome | biome: human feces; feature: human gut; material: feces | place: Australia | collected 2012
ATAGCTACAGAAGATGATTACGACGAAGAATCGGTTAATGACTATCGCGATCCAAGTGGCAGCATTTGGGCTGATTAAAAGAAGCCTCACCTTCAATAATAATACCTCATGGCACTCATGCCATGAGGTATTTTCGTTTTTATATTGTCGTTGACTAAAATTTCGGATTTAGTTTCAAACGGGCTGAACCAAAGGTCGCCGGCGCGAAGCGGAAAGGCAAAGCCCAAATTTCGCATAGCCCAGGGCAAGCGAAGCGACACCCTGGGTATTATCGTATTATCATTGGTACGCCCTGAAAGGGCAAAACCGACAATGGTCTATATGTCACGATGAACAGGTGGCATATAGACCCTTGATTGCAAATTAGCATCCGCATTGTTGGAGCTTTTTAATCCTTCAAGCATCCGATAGGAACAACAAATACACCATCTTTTCTTCGATAAGCGAAATCGCCTGTTCCAGTGAGTACCATCATGAAGGATGGCTCATTCATTTTTTCAGTATTTATTTTGCCTGCAAGAGTTATTAGGTTTGCTGCACCCTCGTTGATGAGTTTGTCGCCACCTAACTTTACTTCAACAAGTCCATATTTGCCATTGCGCAGATGTACTACAGCATCACATTCCAACCCATTTTTGTCACGATAATGATATACCTCTCCATCTAAAGCAATCTGCAAAGACTCTCAAATGGTCAGCTATTCTATGTTTGTACTCCATATTTTCTATATATTGATTATACTTATGCAAAGATACAACTTTTTCGGCATTTCCTCAGTTGGCTGTATTTCGTTTCCTCAGTTGGCTGTATTTCATATGGCCTTTCGCTTGTAAGCCTTGTCTACTAACGCCCCTAATAACTCATACCATAGTGGACCATTCGCCTAATTTTACGTCTTTTTATGGTACTTTTTTTAATGGTTTTACGTCTTTTTACGGTTGTCAAAATTTTGGGGAAACAAAGAAAATGAGTAAGTTTATTGGCAAATTTGTTCTGAATTACTAAAACCTTGATGCTTAATCGACAAAATAATAAAAATTTATATATGTATATGAATCATTTTACCAATCCATTCCAAGGGTCGCACGCCGACCATTCTTTGATGGGCAGAGCCATTATCCGAAGGTTCGCTCTGTTCCCATTGATGTTGCTCATATTGTTGCTTCTGCCAGCCCGCATGGCGGCACAGACGGCAGCTTCCAGTTCTAAGTATATAGCAACGTATGATTCCTCCACCGAGACCTTGACTTTCAGGAAAAATGTGGGTGAAAGCCTTCCAAGCAATAGTGTTTGGGTGGTAGATAAGGAAACGGTGTATGACATGGCAAAAGAATTGGGATTGGAAGATTACTCAATAAAGCATGTTACATTCGATGAGAGTTTCAAAACATTCACTCCGACATCGTTGAGCTATTTCTTTACATATAATCTGGAAACAATTACAGGTCTGGAAAATTTGAATACAAAAAATGTGACGAATATGCAAGGAATGTTCCAGGGCTGCTTAAAACTCAAAGAACTCGATGTCACTCATTTCAATACAGCGAATGTGACGAATATGATTGGTATGTTCCGTAACTGCGAAGCTCTCACCTCGCTCGATGTCACTAACTTCAATACAGCGAATGTGACGAAAATGAGCGATATGTTCAGTTACTGTCAAGCTCTCACCTCGCTTGACGTCACTAACTTCAATACTGAAAATGTCACCGAGATGGGTGGCATGTTCAATGGCTGCTATAATCTTTCCTCTCTCGACGTCACTAATTTTAATACAGTGAAAGTGACGAATATGAACTATATGTTCTGGCACTGCTATAAACTTTCCTCTCTCGACGTCACTAAATTCAATACAGGGAAGGTGACGAATATGAGAGGAATGTTCTCTGACTGCAAAGCTCTCACCTCACTCGACCTCACATACTTCAATACTGAGAATGTGACGAAAATGGAATATATGTTTTCAGATTGCTTGGAGCTCACTGCCATTTTCGCCAGCAAAAAGTTTGTAACACATCAGGTATCTACAAGTAACGACATGTTCAGCAATTGTAAAAAGCTCAAAGGTGACAAAGAATGGACAGAAGACAATGCTACAGACAAAACCTATGCCACAATAAATGGCGGTTATTTCACTAGAAATAATGCATACCCTTGTGTGAAATATGCTGACGGAACACTGACCTTCTATTACAAAAACAATAAGACTTTGGGCGAAAATGAGTATGAACTCAATAGTGACAAAAAAGCCCCTGAATGGTTAACTTACAAAGATAACATTACCAATGTTGTGTTCGATACTTCGTTTGCTAAGGCAAGACCAATGAGTTGCTATCATTGGTTCTATGAATGCAAAAAACTGAAGCAAATAGAAGGCATAGAGTATCTTAACACTGAGGAAGTGACGAATATGGAAGGAATGTTCACAAACTGCCAAGCTCTCACCTCGCTGGATGTCACTAATTTCAATACAGAGAAGGTTACGACAATGAAAAACATGTTCGCAGATTGCCAAGCTCTCACCTCACTGGATCTCACTAATTTCAACACAACGATAGTGGAGGCTATGTTTACTATGTTCAATGACTGCTCAGCTCTTACAACCATCTACGCCAGTGATAAGTTTGTAATAACCAAAGATATTTGGGATGCTGTCATGTTCTATGGATGTACAAAACTTAAAGGTGCTATAGAATATGATGAGAAAAAGATAGAGCGAAACTACGCCAACTACAAGACTGGCTATTTCACCAAGCTGGTAGGCAAGAATGGCGATGAGAAGATAGGAGCAGTGGGAGAAACTCTTACTGCGGATAATCTCACTCTTGCCGATGATAAGGATTTCGTGGCTTACGAGCCATTCGCAGCCAAGGCTGCGTCTTATATACGCACTATTAAGACTGGCACTACCTGGGGAACTCTCTGCTTGCCTTTCGAGGTATCGCTTACAGATCAGCACTTCCGTGCATTCAAGCTTCTTTCGGCTGACGAGGGTACTAATACTGTAGAACTCGAAGAGCTTAAGACAAGCATCGCTGCTGGCACTCCTGTTATTATCAAGATGAACGAAGGAGAAACACAGCTCAACTTCACAATAGCCAACAAGGCTATTGCAAATGAAGTAAAGACTGCTAAAACTGCTGACAGCAACTATCAACTTCAAGGTCTCTACACCCAAAAGGAGTTCGACAAGGATGCCGACAACAACTGCTACATCGTGAAGGGCAACAAGCTGATGAACCCTGCCAAGCTGTTGGAGAAGACAAAGGTACAAAGGGTGGCAAGCAAGCCGTTCCGTGCTTACATGGTAGACAACTCTTCTGCTCCTACTGCTGGTGCCAAGATGTTCAGCATCGGTTTCGACAACGATGGTACTACAGCCATCGACAACCTCAACACCATTGCCAACGACAAGGCTGAATACTACGACCTGCAGGGCAAGCGCCTTAACGAGCCTCAAAAGGGCATCAACATCGTGAAGCGTAATGGCAAAACAATGAAAGTTATAATCAAATAAACACTTTTAACGATATGGAAAAGAAAGAATATATAAAGCCTGAAATGAATGTCTACCAGATGGAGACACAAGCTATACTCGCAGGCTCTAATATCAAGATAGCTACAGAAGATGATTACGACGAAGAATCGGTTAATGACTATCGCGATCCAAATGGCAGCATTTGGGCTGATTAAAAGAAGCCTCACCTTCAATAATGATACCTCATGGCATGAGTGCCATGAGGTATTATTATTGAATACAGATTCTGCTGATTTTACTGATTTTCGTTTTGTTATACTTCCTTCCAATCCACCAATCCCTTTCCCTTATCGTCCAGTTCTATGGCAAGGGCAACGACTTTTCGTTTGTCGGCATTGAACGGCTCGGCATATTGCTTGGCTCTTATTTGTTCGGTTGCAGCATCAATACCGCCATTGTTGCTTAGCTTCAGTTCAAACACATAGACGAAGTTGGTGGTTTCTACCACCATACCTATTCTGCCCGTAGCAATCATCTTTTCTACTTCCACACGGCAACCGATGGCATTGAATATAGTGCTCATAATAAGGCGGTAGCGCTCCTCCATATCCATACTGGCAAGTTTCTTGTTGCTGTAAGGCACATCCGCAATAAGAGCTTTTAGGCATTTCATGGCTTCGGGAAGATTCCCCACGCTGAGGTAATAATTCAGAAACGCTTGTGTTGATTGTAGGTCATGGTTCTTGCGCATGGATAACGTTGGCAACACTATTTCGTTCAAAGCCTGTTTCACCTCGAAGTTAGGAATTCCAAGGAAATAGGTTCCGTTGATATAACCCTTTATCGTAAGATAACCCGACTGATAGAGAAACAATTCAGCTCCACCACCCGTCACGTCAGAAGTTTCAATGATGGTGCTTAACAAGGCACTATGATCAAAATCCGCCAAACGAACCTCCATATCATTCACAAACTTAGGCAACAAAGATGTTGCACCCGATGAAGCCCAATAGTTCCTCAGCTTGGAATCAGCGAGGGCATTGATAAGACTGAACGGATTGAAAATATCTACCATATTCTCATGACTAAAATGATAACCATCATAGTAGGCTGTCAATTGTGCTACAGCCTCGTCGAAAGTCCATCCATTTCTTGATGCCAATTTGCTTATTTCGGGTTTGAAATCACGTAAAACCTCCTCCTTAGTAATACCACAGATGGCAGTGTACTCTGGCTCAAAACTGATATTGCTCAGATTATTTAGCACAGAGAAAAGTGAGATTTGCGTAAACTTGGTAATACCAGTGATGAAGACAAACTTCTCGTATTTATCGTCGGCTTTCAATATGGCAAACACTTCTCTATAGATAGAGGTGCATGCTTCGTGGTGTGGAGTCTTCCATGAATGTTGCAAAGGGGAGTCGTATTCGTCTATTAGAATAGCCACTTGTTGTCCTGTCTGCTCATACGAACCAACGATTATGGCATTGAAGCGGTCAGCAAGACTATCTGTAGGATTAGGAACCAATGAATATTCTTTTTCGTATTGTCTGAAAATATTATTGAGATAAGAACGCAAAGTATCAGGTTCAGCACCCGCACGACTCATATCGAGCCTTATGACAGGTCGCTTCACCCATTCCTTCTCCATCTGCATTATTTTCAATTCCTCGAATAGTTCCTTCTTTCCCGTGAAATAGGCTTCGAGTGTATCGACAAGCACCGACTTGCCAAAGCGACGTGGGCGGCTTAGGTAATTATACTTTTTCCCCTTTTGGGCAAGTTGCCAGATGATATCAGTCTTGTCAACATAAAGGTATCCTTCCTTTCTGATTTCCTCAAAAGACTGGATGCCTACGGGCAATCTTCTATTGTTTGTCTCTACCATAATACATTATCTTTATAGAAGATAGGCTGCATCTCAGCAATCGGAGCAAGCTCCATTGCGTTCGATTTGCACTATCTTGAGTTTTCAAGTGCTAATTTACGATTATTTCCTCAAACCGCCATGTTTTTATCTGCTTTTCTATTAGTAAATATATGCGAAACTTACGCTATTTATAAGCACTGACAAGCCTTAACAACAAAAAAAACGTAAAAATAGAAGTAAAAAGAGGGTAAGTCTTTGTTTTTTAAAAAATTATGAGTAATTTTGCAACCCAAAAGCGTGAATAATAACAAATAAATACAAATAAGACAATGAAAAGAACATTTCAGCCGCACAATCGTCGTCGCGTAAACAAGCACGGTTTCCGTGAGCGTATGGCTACAAAGAATGGTCGTCGCGTATTGGCTTCTCGCCGCGCTCATGGCCGCAAGAAGTTGACAGTATCTGACGAGCACCACGGAAAGTAATCGTTTCTGTACATACAGAACGGTTTGTTGTGCCGCTCATCTATCAGATGACGACAAAAAGCAGCAACATTCCAACTCAGGTTGGATGTTGCTGCTTTTTTTATTTTAAATAAACTCGTTGCCTTTCTTTAGTTGAATCTCGTTGATAAGGCGCCGGATATTCGACGATGAGTCTTCCTTTTTGCATATCAGCAATACGTTGCCTTCCTCGGCTACGATAAAGCCTTCGAGGCCTGAAAGAACGGCAAGTCGGCCCTTTGGCAACTTAATAACGTTGTCGCGTGCATTGTCGAGCACAACGTCTGTATCTACCACTACGTTATCACCATCGCCCTTCTGTCGGGCTTCGTATATGCTGTGCCATGTACCAAGGTCGGCCCATCCAAAGTCGCAACACATTACGCATACGTCAGGCGACTTCTCCAATATGCCGTAATCGATAGACAAATTGGGATAGGAAGGGAAGTTCTCGTGTATGTATCGGTTCTCCTCCTCAAAATTATAACCATTCGGACAGCAATCATTGTCGAAGTTGCGCAATACTGGCGGCAATAATGCACGGAAAGAGTCGAGCAGATGTCGGGCATTTGCAAGGAACATACCGGTGTTCCAATAGAACTCGCCACTCTCCATAAACATACGGGCAAAGTCGCGCTCGGGTTTCTCCGTGAACGACTTTACATGATATACACCATCCGTTACACGCTCACCCATCTGTATGTAGCCATAGCCTGGCTCAGGACGTGTAGGCTTTACGCCCATAGTGAGCATATGTTGCTTGTTGCTTACAAACTGGAAGCCACGCTCTACGGCATCAGCAAACTTCTGCTCGCCTATTACCGTTTGGTCGGAAGGCACTACGATGATATTGGCATCGGGGTTGATATTCACAATACGATGGGTACACCATGCCACGCTGGGCGCGGTATTGCGGTGGATAGGTTCGGCAAGCAATTGTATGGCGCTGAGCTCGGGCAACTGCTCGCGCACAATGTCGGCATACAACTCATTGGTGTTGACATATATATTCTCGGGTGGAAGAATTTTTGCAAACCTATCGTAGGTTTGCTGCAGCTGTGTACGCCCGGTGCCGAAGAAGTCGACAAACTGCTTAGGACGTTCCTCACGGCTGCAAGGCCATAGACGGCGGCCTTTGCCACCGGCAAGGATGACACAGTAGTTGTTTTGGTTTTTCTTCATGTCATTATAGATTTACTGGAATAGATTAAACATGTCGTTTAGACATCTACGAAGTTAGCTATTTCTTGCGAATTTGCCAAGGTATTGGCATTATTTTAAAATGAAATTATCCTAAAAGAACATTTATTAGGATTTTATGCCCAAAAATTTTGCAGAACTGAAAAATTATTGTACCTTTGCACTCGCAAAACGCCAACGCCCAGATGGCGGAATCGGTAGACGCGCTGGTCTCAAACACCAGTGGAGCAATCCATCCCGGTTCGATCCCGGGTCTGGGTACAAAGAAACGACTGACAGCTCATTGAGCTTCAGTCGTTTTTTTTGTTTATAGCCAGTGACTACGCATATTAATCACCCCATAAGTTATCTTCTTCGTCGAGATATCCGTTATTCTTCACATTTTTACAATCGTCATCTGATGCAATACCTATTGATGATGTTGCTATCGGCATACAAGGCATAGCTATGCAGAATGATATTTGCGGTTTGATATATTTTTTCTTCATTGTGTTCATTGTTCACATTGTTTTATCTTATTATCACTTTTATCGTTTTGCCACCACGTTTTACTATGTTGATACCCTTTTGCAAGTTGCCGACACGACGACCTGACAAATCATAGTATTCGGCATTGTCTGTCGAGATGTCGTGAATGATGTCGATATCGGTAGTTTCAGAATCTATACACAGACTGTAAGCCTTTACACTGCTTCCTTCCACACTATCGGCAAAAGTCATATAAGCGCGGTAAGGTTTTATACCAACAGTCTTTGCTAAAGAAAGTTCAAGCACTTTGGCTGGATTCATGAGCTTGTCGCCCTTCAAGACAAAGCAATCAGTGTCGGCTGATGTAAATATTTTCTTACAGTATGTACCTATGAGCTTAAGTTCGTGAGACGGACTGTCAGAAATGCTTAGATTGGCAGTGATAGTGCCAGATGCCGATACATTCAGTTTTTCGGCATTAATCTTTCTTCTGATTATTACAGGAGTATTGGCCGCAAGAGTTCCAGACAACTTCGTAAGTTCTACCATATCGTCCGACAAACGATTCAAACTATAAGCCGTAAAGTCGGCATTGTGGTCCAAATCTATGTCTATTGGCAGACAAAGGCTTCCCCACTCCGAAGTTAGAGTACGCGAATAAGAAATGTTAGAAGCATTACAGTTCTCTATTATAGACAAGTCCTTGTTATCGTCCAATACAATAGGGGCTTTTATGGTGAGGGGTGAACCTGTTGCCCCAACAATGTCGTTGCCGTTTTTACCTACTATTTTGGTAAAGTATCCCGTCTTGTAGTTGGCATAAGTCATATCTGTTTTGCTTTTTTGAAATCCGATTTCTCCCTTGAGATTATTGCATCCTGTGAAAACATCTGTGCCTTGCTTACCAATTTGAAATTTGTCGCTGGCATATATAGTAGTAAGGTTGGTACAGTCTTTAAACACGTTGTTCATAATATTAAGATTGGGAGTAGAGAAGTTCGACAGGTCGAGCACCTTAAGTTTATTGCAACGTTCAAACATAGAGGTAATGTTTCGTGTGCCACTTACATCCAAATTTTCTATACCTTCTATCGAAGTTAAGGAATATGCTTTATAGAACCACCATCGGCAAGTCCATGGCGATTGGTCTTTGAAACTCTTGTCGAATACAACCTTGGTGAAAGGCTTACCATTCCATCCTGGAACTTGAGCTCCCGAATTCAATCCATAATCACCACTTTGCTTGTAGTAGCTATAATAGAAGGTAAGCACACGATTTTTCAGACGCACATACGTGTTGCGCCCTTTGTTTTTGTCGGCAAAGTAGCCTGTGGAGCAGTTGGCGTAATTCTTGTCAGTCTTGGAGGCATCATAGTTAATTGCGCCAAGCAATGACTCACAGCCATTAAACATGCCATTGCCTCTTGTGCAAGATGCTGTCGAGAACTTGCTGTCGGCAAATATCCATACTAAAGATGAATTGCCAGCAAACATGTTGTCCATAGTCTGCACGTTGGAAGTACTGAAATTCATGAGGTCAAGTTCGGTTAAGCTTGAGCATCCGCTGAACATGTTGCACATGTTCAATACATTTCCAGTATCAAACATTGATACATCGAGCGAAGCGAGGCTCTTGCAACCGTCAAACATATATTGCATATCAATTACATTGGCAGTATTGAATTTAGACAGATCGACCGAAGTCAAGGCAGAACACCCTTGAAACATAGCAGAAAGATTGGTAGAGAAACCAACGTAGAAATTGCCAAAAGTGAGAGAGGTGAGCGACGAACAGTCCTTGAACATGCTGCAATTGTTTTGTACATTCTCGGTATTGAATGTTGTCAAGTCAAGTGATGTCAGTTTGCTGCAACCTTCAAACATACTGCTCATATCAGTAACATTAGAAGTTTTGAAACTTGTCAGACAGATACCCGTTGCAGTACAATTTTCGAAAAGGCTCGACATGCTCGTTACTTTTTCAGTATTGAAACCCGACAAATCAAGATTATCTTTGATTTGGCAACCTTCAAACATACTGCTCATATCAGTAACATTAGGAGTTGTGAAACTTGTCAGACAGATATCCGTTGCAGTACAATTTTTGAAAAGGCTCGACATGCTCGTTACTTTTTCAGTATTGAAACCCGACAAATCAAGATTATCTTTGATTTGGCAACCTTCAAACATACTTCCCATACTGGTAAGTTTGGATGTACGAAGTCCTGTCAAATCTATCTGGGATATTCTGGCATTCATGAACATAGCCTCCATATCAGTAACCTCAGAACAGTCGAGACCAGATAAACTTACAGAAGGAATTTGAGCATTATAGAACATATTGCTCATATTCTTTACCTTGGAAGTGTTGTGCGCAGAAAGATTCATGTTATTTTTGACAACACATCCATAAAACATACCCTCCATGCTTGTCGTCTCTGATGTATTCAAATGCTCAATACCTTCGATGCCTTCGAGAGATTGGAAAGAAGCAAACCAATAGCCACACGAAGTAGGCCGAGCATTCGAGAAGCTCTCATCAAATACCACATGTGTAGCGGTGGCATACCTTTCGTTTTCATCATCAAGCCATGACGGATACCCGCTATGAAGTACACCAAAGTCGCCTGACTGGCGGTCGTGGTTGCTGTAGAATGTCAAGGTCTTGCCGTCATCGCTCCAACGGGCATAAGCAATATCAGTAAGATAACCATCAACATAGTTGGCACGGTTTGTACCGATGTCGCTGGTGCCATCACATTCTGTAGCACCTGCAAGTTTTGCACATTGTGCAAACATCTGGTTATCGTTATCCTTACAGTTTTCAGTAGTGAAATTGCAGTTCACATAAACTGTCTGAAGAGAGTTGCACGACATGAACATCTGGTACATGGTAGCAACACTTGAAGTATTGAATTCTGAAAGGTCAAGCGTGGTAAGCGACCAACACGCATAGAACATTTGATCCATCTCGGTCACTTTGTCGGTATTGAAATGCGTCAAGTCGATATTTGGCAGACTATAGCATGCCTTAAACATCTGACTCATATCAGTGACTTCGTTGGTATTAAGGTATTCCAATCCTTCTATATTCTTCAGATAGTAGCCTGTTGAAAACCACTCGCGGCAAGATGTAGGATAAAAATACTTGAAGCTCTCATCAAAAACAACCGTTGTCACCTCTGGCTTTTTGAAGATCTCAGACCATTCGGGATGCTCCTCAGTCTGCCCGTTAATGTCGAAACAACTATATTCTCCAGCAACGTCAGCAGGTTTGTTGCCATACTTGAAGGTTAAATTATTGGTCGTAGTGTTCCATTCTACAAAAGGTACAGCCTGAAGGAGCGAGAACTCTGATGCCTGCACACAGTCGTTGCTACGGTCGCGCACATCTGTTATTTCCCATCTGAAATAGTTATACTTATCAGAAGTATTGCAAGTATATGTGGCTGTCATAAACTGTTTGCCAGTGAGTTTGTCATCTTCATTGACTTCACTGATAAGAGTCCAACCGTCAATATTCTCCTTACTTGTAGGTTTGTCGGTTCGTCCATACAGTTTCCATGTTTTTGGGTTTCGAGCCATGTTGATATTTTCTGTATCATCACAGGTGCTAATCTTATATCCGCAAACATTTACGGCTACACTCGTCTGAAAAGTGATGATACGCTTGTATCCACTGCTTCTAAATCTGTTCATGTGCCACTTGGTGGATGTATCACCGTCAAAAAGGAAGTTTGGAGTCTGACGGTTGTCATAACCTGTATCGCTACAATCGCTAAGTACAGTGTATACAATTTGTTCATTCTGCTGTGCTATGCACTCTTTTGGTGTTAGAAAAGCCAATAGCAATACCACTGCAAAGTAGCATGGCCGATAGAAATACTGTAGTCTTGTTTTCATGCAAAATATGATTTAAAATGGATTAATATAACTCGCAGGTTAAATCTCAGAAATCCTCATGCTGCTATACAAGGTACGAGGATACCTAATTATTAAATGTTCTGCAAAATTATAAAAACCATGAAAACAAGATTTACACAAACAACAAAACCTGAGAAAATTGCTGTTTTAACACAATAGAATTGTCAATACAACATTCTGATTGCGGTTTGAACAATCATTAATCTTGTATATAACAATATTACTGTAAGCAGGTGTTGCCGAAACTATTCTTAATGACACATCTCTTCAATCCATCTACCAGGAGCAAGTCCTTCTGTCTCCTTAAATATACGGCTAAAATAGCTGGTAGACAAATAGCCTGACTCGAGAGCAATATCGGCAACCGACTTGTCGGGCGACTTGAGCATAATATCCTTAGCATACTGAAGTCTCAAGTAGTTGATCCATTCACGAAACGACATGCCATAATGAGTGTTCACAAAATGGGAAACATATGTCCTATTAGATGCTGTTTGCCGAGCTATATCCTCAATGGTAAGCCCTCCCTTGGTAAATTCTTTGTCATCAATCCATTTTTGGATATTGCTCTTGAGCATTTCCTCCTGTTGCTTAGATATGCGTGTGGTGCTTGATATGGTTTGTCCATTATCTCTGTCACGATTTTCTACAACGTTTTCTATATCATATTCTTCTTTGTCCTCATAGGTATTAATGGCATCAGCCACATGTTCGTACATGAGCAGATAGTTGGCATACGAAACATATAAGTATATATAAAAAGGTATAGCCGAAATTATCCATAAGTATACATAGCGGTCTGGAACAAAAGTAAATATACCCTGCCCCACTCCAAACACAATAGCCCAATATGTGAAAACCGACATCCAACGGATGTATACAGCAGCATCGTCGGAATAATAATTGTCGAGCTTGCAAGTTGCCTTGCGAAACGTTGCAAAAACCTTATGAGCTACGCCTACGGCATATACACAAAAAGCAACAGCCAACAATATAGGTACTATACTATACAAAAGGCTCGACGGGACATAACACCACAGTATGAGGACAACTAGACAATATGCCATCCAACCTGCTATATGGCGTATAAATCGCTTTCGGGTAACATACCTCTTGTCGAGAAGCATCATGAGCGCACTACCAAAAAGCCATACGGCAAGCCAATATGTACAAAGATTCATGAGAATGGCATTGATAGGGGCAGCCAGACGAGGGGTCAAAAAAAGATGAACAGAATAGTTGGCAGCCAAGTCGAGCAACGCTATACCCATAAGCATACGAGATATACGGTATTGCCTAAATATCTGTTTGTCTGGCAATTTGCCAAATAAAAACCTGAAACTGAAAAACAGTAACAGTGTAAGAGAAACACATAACGAGTAGTGGTATATTTCAAGTTCCATAATATCAATTATATATTAGTTTTAGAAGCAAAAATAATATTTTTTTCTGAAAACGCAAAGAAAAACAAATTACTATTCTTCTACATCGGCTAAAAAATTGACATTTCACCAATAATGGAAACAAAGATTATATTGCTCAACTTTCACAAATGGGGAAGTTAAAGAATTTAAAGAAGTTAGAGAAGTTCTTGCTATGCAAGCGGCAGAGCCGAGCGAAAGCCATATATATTAAATGGCAAAGTAAATTATATTAAATGGCAAAGTAAATTATATTAAATGGCAAAGTAAATTATATTAAACTTTTTACATAGCCTAAGCCAAATAGAATATAGCGTAAGAACAAGCGGGAGGTACGTCAACATGCCGCACCTCCCACTATATGAGCCAAAGTGTTAAGGCTGGCTCTCGCCCTCAACATATTCCTCAAGGAACATGTGCTCACCATCAAACACGGCGTAGGTGAACTGGGATATCCAGTCGCCCAATATCATCATGCGCGTCTTCTTAGATAGGAAGAGGTCGAGCTCGATATGACGATGCCCAAACATGAAATAGTCTACATTTGGGTGGGTATTCATATACTGCTTGGCATATTGCACAAGAAACTCGCGATGCTCGCCCATATACGGAGGCTCCTTGCCGTCGGCTCGCTTAAGCCTTGAATGCTTAGCCCACGTCATACCAAACCACATAGACCAGCACGGATGCAACATTGCGAAGAGACGCTGACACGTATGGTTGTGGAACATACGGCTAAGAAACTTGAACTTACGGTCAGGATCGCCCAGTCCGTCGCCATGTGCTATATAGAACACACGGTCGTATATCTCTACTGTCTCTGGCTTTGTATGCACCGTCATGCCACATTCTTCCTCAAGATATCCATATGTCCAGATGTCGTGGTTGCCGGTAAAGAAATGCACCTCGACACCCATATCTGTAAGTTCGGACAACTTGCCCAGGAAACGTGTATAGCCCTTGGGCACCACGTAGCGCCACTCGCACCAGAAGTCGAACATATCGCCAAGCAGATATATGGCACGTGCCTTTGTCTTTATCGAATCAAGAAACCTTACTAGTCGGCGCTCCTGCGTGCGACTGTGGTCGATGGCCCATGAGCCAAGATGGGCATCGGAGAGGAAATAGACGTTCTTCATAGCGATTGATAAATTTATTGTATTAGTAAAATAAAAGGTATAACGCCCGACATTAATCGAAGCCCAACTCTACACGTGCCTCTTCTGTCATCATGCTCTGATCCCAAACTGGTTCGAACACGAGATTGACATTAGACGACTTGACTCCATCCAGGGAGTCGACCTTCTGGCGTACATCCTCAAGGATAAAGTCGGCTGCCGGACACGACGGAGCGGTGAACGTCATATCAATATCCACATTGCCATCGTTAGCCACATCTATCTTATAGATAAGACCAAGGTCGTATATATTAACGGGGATTTCGGGGTCGTATACGGTTTTAAGCACGTCAACGATGCGCTCTTCCAGCTTTGTTTTATCTTCTTGTGTCATAATATATTGTTTTGTTGTGAGATGTATATTATTGTTGTGGGATGTATATTTCTGCTGTGGGATGTGCAAATTTAGTCAAAATTATTGGAATAACGCCATCTGACATTGGAATAATACAAATAGCCGATGCCTTTAGACGAATATGGACATAAAAAATTACGGCACCACTCTCAACGAGCAGTACCGTAAAGCCTATGTTTAACTAAAAATCCTTTTCGTAATTAATGAAGATCCTCACGAATCCTCATAGCTACCTGTTAAACAATCGTTCAATTTACCTTAAACCTAATAACTAAAAACCTAAATCTATTACTACTAACCTAAACAATCTATTAACCTTTTGACGATGCAAAGGTACTAACTTTTCGGCACCCTACAAACAATATTCATACTAATATTCATTAAATATGCCTTTTATTGACTTACATCAAAACTGTGTGTTCGGACACAACTATTTGATTAACTTTTATTCAATCATTATGGTTATAATCTGTAAGTTTGTTAATGGATTTGGCTAACAATCCAGACTCATACCATATTTACCCTATTAATACAAAATTATGGCGACAACAGAACGTTAATCGAGAAAAAATGAGTAAGTTTGCGAAATATAAAGAACAACTATGAGAGTACTCATCGTAAATACAAGCGAAAAGACTGGCGGAGCCGCTGTTGCAGCCAATCGCCTTATGGAAGCACTGATAAACAATGGTGTGAAAGCCAAGATGCTTGTCGGAGATAAACAAACCGACGAGATAAGTGTTGTGCCACTACCACACAAATGGGCTGTGAAGTGGCATTTTCTTAGAGAAAGGCTATCAATATTCCTGCGACTTCATCTGCAGAAGAAACATCTGTTCGAGATAGATATTGCCAACTCGGGCAGCGACATCACACGTTTGCCTGAATTTAAAGAGGCTGACGTAATACACCTTAATTGGATAAACCAAGGTATGCTGTCGCTGAACAACATACGCAAAATTGTGAAAAGCGGCAAACCTGTAGTGTGGACCATGCACGACCTGTGGGCTGCTACGGGCATATGCCACTATGCTCGCACATGTCCTTCGTTTAGAACTGGATGCCACAACTGTACGCTATTGCCTTTGCACGGTTCAGCAAATGACCTATCACGACAAATATGGGAGCGCAAGAAACGCCTGTATCAAGGCAGTAATATCCACTTCGTGACTTGCAGCAGATGGCTTGAGGATCAGGCTAAGCAAAGTGCACTGCTATCTAGACAACGCATCACTGCCATTCCAAATACTATAGACACCCGCATTTTCTGCCCTATCGACAAAAAGGAAGCCAGACTTAAGGCCGGACTGCCTGCAGAGGGACGTATAATTCTATTTGTATCGCAAAAGGTTACAGACGAGAGAAAGGGTGTGGTATATTTTATAGATGCACTCAACCGCCTTGCCGAGGAACATCCTGAAATGAAGGAAAACACGGCTGTGGCTGTGCTTGGAGGATGTTCGGAGGAAGTATGCCAGCAACTTCAAATGCCCTCCTACCCTCTTGGCTACATTAGCGACGACAACAAGATTGTGAGCATATACAACTCGGCAGACGTGTATGTGTTGCCTTCACTCGAGGATAATCTGCCTAACACGATAATGGAAGCAACGGCATGTGGTGTGCCAAGCGTGGCTTTCAGAGTGGGAGGCATACCAGAGATGATTGACCATAAACGCACGGGATATCTTGCTAACTTCAAGGACTCTGCCGACCTTGCGGAGGGTATTCGTTGGACACTAAACGATGCCGATAAGAATGCACTATCTGCTGCTTGCATAAAGAAGGTGGCGCACAACTACTCGCAGCAGAGTGTGGCTATGCGCTACATCGAGGTGTACAACGAGTTGATTGCTCTGAAACGCTACATTATCTAATGTTGACAAGAAAACGTTACTCCATAAAGTATTAACGTAAATTATAAGACATAAAGTATTAAAACGTCAATTACACGACAATATATATATGATTAGATTCTCGATTTTAACCTGTACTTACAATGCTGGCAGCGTGCTTCAAGGCACACTTGACAGCATCCTGAATCAAACGTGGGTACAGATAGAACATATTATCGTAGACGGAGCATCAAAGGACAACACAATGGCTCTTGTCAACGCATATCGACAACGCAATACTGAGGAAGATACACAGCACGACATAGTAGTAAGCTCGGAACCTGACCGCGGACTGTACGATGCCATGAACAAGGCTCTAAAGAAAGCTACTGGTGATTACGTGGTATTCCTAAATGCTGGCGATGTTCTGCCAAACGAAAAAACACTAGAAGACATATCAAATGATGTAAATGAACGTTCGGACGGTTTACTGCCTGCGGTTCTCTACGGAAACACTAATATCGTAGACAACGACGGCAATTTACTGCGACCGCGACGTCTATCTCCCCCAGAAAATCTTAACTGGCGCTCATTCCGTCATGGCATGCTTGTTTGTCATCAGGCTTTCTACGTACGCACCGATATAGCCAAAGCAGAGCCATATGACCTAAGATACAGATTCTCTGCAGACGTAGACTGGTGCATCAGAGTTATGAAACATGCGGATAAAGAGGGTCTACCTCTGCTACAGATACCCGAAGTGGTAGTAAATTACTTGGATGGAGGTATGACTAACAAAAACCATCGCGCCTCACTAATAGAACGCTTCCGTGTTATGCGTCGCCACTATGGACCAATAACCACCATAGGTATGCACATTTGGTTTGTTATTAGAGCAATGCTTAAAAAGTAGTTTATTGTATCTTATATTTATAAAGAAATCTTCAACGGCATACAAAGTTAATTTCAATCTACTATGAAGTAAACTTTGTATGCCGTTGAAGATATTTCACACATTAACATACATCGAGGATTACAGTGCGTGTTTAAACGAAATACATTATCTTTATTAAGATCAAGACCACAGACATATCTTATATACATTGAAGATTTAGGTAAAACATTGGGATTAAAGGCCTGTTAATAAATCATTGGAGGAAACTCCACTATAAAATTAATGAAAAAATGAATAGGGCATGAATGCCACAATCAGAACATTTGACACGATGTTGTCTTCACACATCCACATAAAGGTCTGCACTCCCCCATACCAATCGGTTTCCGACCTATCTGTTTGGGGGCAGCCATTAACTTGGGATAATGTTTTCAGCATTCTTTCCTTCATGAGATATGTTTCAATTACTATCGTTTAATTGTTAGGTTCAGCCCTTCGTGCAACATTATCGACTGTTGCAATATATGGCATCTGCTGACTTCTCACGGCAAGCTTTACTCCGCTTCTTTCGAAAAAAAATATATATATTTGAAGCGTCCGTAAGACCTCCTCGGATAAGGGCATTGTCTTTCCTTCTTATAACCTCTTCATTTTTTCGCAAGCTCAAGGAAACTCCACCAACCGTTCCGAATAGCTATAGGGCTTTAGCTTGTTTAACAACCTTACCCACGGTCATATGCCTTATATGAAGTTTCTGTCCATTAGGTCAGATGTTTGCCACCAGCTTCTTTCAGATTTCACCTCACGATGAACACCCTTACCTTTGGCTATGTAATTCCCGCTATTGGGGCTTAATCGGGACTTGCACCCGTTAGACAATGCTCATGCCAAGCATAGTAAAAATAGAAGGTCTGACTGAGAATTCAGTCAGACCTTCTATGTATTGAGATAAAGTCGATAAAATCGAATTATTCAGCCTTTGCCTCTTCAGTAGCCTCAGTAGCAGGAGCCTCTGTTGCCTCTGCAGTAGACTTGCGACTACGGCGAGTCTTCTTGCCAGCCTTAGCTGTCTTAGCCATGTTCTCGTCGAAATCAACGAGCTCGATGAATGCAATCTGAGCAGCGTCACCCTTACGAGTGCCGAGCTTGATAACACGAGTATAGCCACCAGGACGATCGCCTACCTTCTCAGCTACTGTGCTGAAAAGCTCCTTGATAGCATACTTGTTTTGGAGGTAGCTGAAAACTACACGACGAGAGTTAGTGCTGTCGTCCTTGCAGCGTGTGATCAGCGGCTCTACATACATCTTCAAGGCCTTAGCCTTGGCGAGAGTCGTAGTGATTCTTTTGTGCATGATCAACGAGATAGCCATGTTAGCGAGCATAGCGTTACGGTGAGATGCAGTACGACCCAGGTGGTTGAATTTCTTATTGTGTCTCATTTTGTTTTATTCTTTATCTAATTTGTATTGAGAAATGTCGGTACCAAACGACAGATTCAGACTCTCGAGCAAATCATCAAGCTCTGAAAGCGATTTCTTACCGAAGTTGCGGAACTTGAGGAGGTCAGTCTTGTTGTACTGTACCAAGTCGCCGAGTGTCTCGACATCGGCAGCCTTGAGGCAGTTAAGCGCACGAACCGAGAGGTTCATGTCTACCAACTTGGTCTTCAAGAGCTGGCGCATGTGCAGAACTTCCTCGTCGAACTCCTGGTTGCCCTCGTGCTCTGGGCTCTCGAGAGTGATCTTCTCGTCGCTGAAGAGCATGAAGTGCTGGATGAGGATCTTGGCAGCTTCCTTAAGTGCGTCCTTCGGGTGAATGGAACCGTCCGTTGTGACTTCGAGCACGAGCTTGTCGTAGTCGGTCTTCATCTCGACACGATAAGGCTCCACTGCGTATTTCACGTTACGGATTGGGGTGTAGATAGAATCGATTGGAATTACGTTGACGTCGGTGCAGAATGCGCGGTTTTCGTCTGCTGTGACGTAGCCACGACCCTTATTGATTGTGAGGTCTATCTGCATCGAAGCTTTGGCATCTAAATGACAAATCACCAAATCAGGGTTTAACACTTCAAATCCAGTCAGATACTTGCCTATATCACCAGCCTTGAACTCTGTCGAATTCTCAACGGTAATACTAACTTTTTCGTTCTCGAATTCTTCTACTACTTGCTTGAATCTTACTTGCTTCAAATTCAAGATAATGTTAGTTACATCCTCCTTTACGCCGGGTACAGATGAGAACTCATGCTCAACACCACCAATCTTGATGGTGTTGATTGCGTAGCCCTCAAGCGACGAAAGAAGAATGCGGCGCAGGGAGTTACCAATGGTAACACCGAATCCTGGCTCCAACGGACGGAATTCGAACTTGCCGAACTTGTCGTTGGAATCCAACATTACAACTTTGTCAGGTTTTTGAAATGCTAATATCGCCATTAATTTAATGATTATTTAGAGTACAACTCAACGATTAACTGTTCCTTAATGTTCTCTGGAATGTCAGCACGCTCCGGCTTGTGGAGGAACTTACCACTCTTAGTGGTCTGATCCCACTCAATCCATGGGAACTTGCTGTGGTTGTAGCCAGCGAGTGCAGCCTCGATAACCTCGAGCGACTTTGACTTCTCACGAACGCCAACTACCATACCTGGCTTAACTGAGAATGAAGGAATGTTCACTACCTTGCCGTCAACAGTGATATGCTTGTGACCTACAAGCTGACGAGCAGCGGCACGTGTCGGAGCAATACCCAAACGGAATACTACGTTGTCCAAACGGCTCTCAAGATTCTGAAGCAATACCTCACCGGTGATGCCGTCAGCCTTAGCTGCCTTCTCGAACATGTTGCGGAACTGACGCTCGAGAACACCGTATGTATACTTTGCTTTCTGCTTCTCTGCCAACATGACAGCATACTCAGACTGCTTTCTGCGACGGTTGTTGCCATGCTGTCCAGGAGGGAAGTTTCTCTTGGACAAAACTTTGTCAGCGCCGAAGATGGGTTCACCAAAACGGCGTGCAATTTTAGATTTCGGACCTATATATCTAGCCATAATAAATAATATGCTTTATTGTTGTTTGTATCTTTATATGTATGCAGGCTCAAGGATGATAAAAAGAGCCTGCAAAGGGAAATTTAGACCTTACGACGCTTCGGAGGACGGCAGCCGTTGTGTGGAAGCGGAGTTACGTCAACGATCTCTGTTACCTCAATACCGCAGCTGTGTACGCCACGAATTGCAGACTCTCGACCGTTACCCGGACCCTTAACGTATGCCTTTACCTTGCGCAGACCAAGATCGAAAGCGACCTTGCCGCAATCCTCTGCTGCTGTCTGGGCTGCGTACGGTGTGTTCTTCTTAGAACCACGGAAGCCCATCTTTCCTGCAGATGACCATGAAATTACCTGTCCCTCGCTATTTGCTAAAGATACAATGATGTTGTTGAATGAGCTGTGAACATGGAGCTGTCCAATAGCGTCAACCTTTACATTTCTTTTCTTAGATGTTGCTGTTTTCTTTGCCATGATTTTGTTTAGTTAAAAGTTAAAAGTTAAAAGCCACACGTGATCATCACTGACCGAACGACAGCTTTGCTTTCAACTAAATTTTACTTAGTAGCCTTCTTCTTGTTAGCAACAGTCTTCTTCTTTCCCTTGCGAGTGCGGGCATTGTTCTTTGTGCTCTGACCGCGAACAGGAAGACCGTTACGATGACGAACTCCACGATAGCAACCAATATCCATCAGTCGCTTGATATTCATCTGGATCTCTGAACGGAGATCACCTTCAACTTTGAATTCAGCGCCGATAATTTCGCGGATCTTGGCAGCCTGATCGTCGCTCCACTCGCTGACCTTCAGGTCGCGGCTAACGCCGGCTTTATCCAATATCTTTGCTGAACTACTTCGACCGATACCATAGATATAGGTCAATGCGATTTCGCCACGCTTGTTCTGGGGCAAATCTACTCCAACAATTCTTATTGCCATTTGTTAAAATAAAAAATTGATAAATTAATAATTTTAGTTAGTGTGAGATCCGGAAGAGCTTTTCACAAGTCTTGCCTTCTCTCGGGTGTTTGTTTTTTAACCCTGACGCATTTTAAACTTAGGGTTCTTCTTGTTGATAACGAACAGACGACCCTTACGACGAACGATCTTGCAGTCGGGTGTACGTTTCTTTAATGATGCTCTTGTTTTCATATATTTAAAATGTTACTTGTATCTGAAAACGATTCTGCCCTTTGTCAAGTCGTAAGGACTCATCTCGACCTTAACCTTGTCGCCGGGAAGGATTTTTATGTAGTGCATTCGCATCTTGCCTGAGATGTGGGCGATAATCTGTACGCCGTTCTCAAGCTCGACTCTGAACATTGCATTGGACAACGACTCAACGATTGTGCCGTCTTGCTCAATTGCGGATTGTTTTGCCATAAATTTATATTTGCTTCTTTAATTAGGAATGTTCTATTTCTTCAAACGTTGACAAGATTTCCGCCTTACCACGTCTTACAACAATGGTATGCTCGAAGTGAGCGGCTGGCTTTCCGTCACGGGTGCATATTCCCCAGCGGTCGGGCATTAGCCATATCTTGCGGTCGCCCATTGTTATCATAGGTTCAATGGCTATGCACATACCTTCCTTAAGCATGACACCATTACCTCGACTACCATAATTGGGAACCGGGGGATCCTCATGCATTTGCTTTCCTATGCCATGACCGGTAAGCTCCCTCACCACGCCATAACCATGCGATTCGCAAAAAGTTTGTACTGCATCGCCTATATCGCCGACATGATTTCCTGCCACTGCCATTTCTATACCTTTAGTCAGTGACTGACGTGTCACTGTCAGTAAATCTCTGACATCTTGGCTTACTTCACCGACACAGAACGTGTAAGCGGAGTCTCCGTTATAACCAGCAAGAAGTGTGCCACAATCGATGGAAATAATATCTCCATCCTTGAGAACTGTCTTGTCGTCGGGGATTCCGTGTACTACGACATCGTTAACCGATGTACAAATACTTGCGGGAAACGGCCCTCCAAATGGATTGGGGAAATTCTTAAACGTCGGAACTGCTCCATTATCTCGGATGAATTCCTCAGCCACCTTATCCAACTGAAGGGTCGTTACACCGGGTTTAATATGCTTGGCCAATTCTGCAAGGGTTGCGCCGACAAGTCGGTTAGCCTTGCGCATTAGCTCTATTTCGTCTTCTGTCTTTAGAAATATCTTCATTAGCAAGATAAAATCAATAAACAGAAACACCTGCACCGCGAGTACGACCAGAATTGAGAAGGCCGTCATAGTGGCGCATGAGCATGTGACTCTCTATCTGCTGTATAGTGTCTATCACAACACCTACAAGGATGAGGAGTGACGTACCACCAAAGAACTGCGAGAATGCCTGCTGCACATTGAGCAGACCGGCGAGTGCCGGCATCACAGCGATAAATGCTATGAACAATGAACCTGGGAATGTAATGCGGGTCATGATAGTGTCGATGTAATCGGCAGTATCCTTACCTGGCTTGATGCCCGGTATGAAGCCGTTATTGCGTTTCATATCCTCAGCCATCTGAGTTGGGTTCAAGGTGATAGCCGTATAGAAATACGTAAAGGCTATGATCAAGAATACATAGATGCAGTTGTAAGGCAAGCTACGGTTGTCCATAAGGGCAGATGCCCAAGACGAAGCTCCATCACTGCTGTAGCGCACAAAAGCGAGAGGGATAAACATCAACGCCTGTGCGAAGATGATAGGCATTACGTTTGCAGCAAACAACTTCAAAGGTATGTACTGGCGGGCGCCGCCATACTGCTTATTACCTACAAGACGCTTTGCGTACTGTACAGGTATTTTGCGGGTACCCTGAACAAGCATGATTGAAGCTAAAATTACGAAATACAGAACGAGGATCTCGATGATGAACATCACGATTCCACCGCCAGAGATGGCTGTGAATCGTGAGCCCAGTTCCTGCACGAAAGCCTGGGGCAGACGTGCAATAATACCAATCATGATGATCATTGAGATACCATTTCCAACTCCCTTATCAGTGATGCGCTCGCCGAGCCACAGAATGAACATTGAACCTGCAGCGAGGATAATCGTTGCAGGAATCATGAACGATGCCCATGACAAACCTGAGGCAAGGGCTGAAGCAGCCTGAGCCTTAAGGTTGAGCAAGTAAGAAGGTGCCTGGAAGAGAAGGATGAACACTGTCAGGATTCTCGTGTACCAGTTGATCTTCTTACGGCCGCTCTCGCCTTCGCGCTGCATCTTCTGGAAGTAAGGCACAGCCACCGCCAGAAGTTGCATTACGATGGAAGCTGAGATGTATGGCATAATTCCAAGCGCAAAGATAGACGCATTGGAAAATGCACCACCAGAGAACATGTCGAGCAGTGACATAAGTCCGCCCGATGTCTGCGACTGAAGTTTGTCCAACATACCCGGATTGATGCCAGGAAGCACCACAAACGAGCCGAAACGGTAGATAGCCGTAAACAGCAGAGTAATGAGGAGTCGCTGACGCAAATCCTCAATTCTCCAACAGTTCTTTAGTGTCTCAATAAACTTTTTCATCTACTTTTATTAGATAATAGTTGTGTTACCTCCAACTGCCTTGATAGCCTCTTCAGCAGTCTTAGAGAAAGCATGAGCCTCTACCTCAAGCTTAGCTGTGAGTTCGCCGTTGCCGAGAACCTTAACAAGCTCCTTGCCATTGGTAAGGTGAGCTGCCTTGAGCTCCTCAATTCCGATCTTGGTGAGGTTCTTTGCCTCAGCAAGCTTCTGAAGTGTAGAGAGGTTCACAGCGAAGTACTCCTTGTGGTTGATGTTCTTGAAACCAGCCTTCGGTACTCGACGCTGCAAAGGCATCTGACCACCCTCGAAACCGATCTTTCTCTTGTAACCTGAACGTGCCTTGGCACCCTTGTGACCACGGGTAGAAGTACCACCGAGTCCTGAACCAGGACCGCGACCGATACGACGACGTGAGTGGGTAGAACCTGCAGCAGGCTTTAAACTATTTAATTTCATAATCTGTTCCTTTAAAGATTTAATTAATCAACTACAGTCACCAAGTGATGAACCTTGCGAATCATACCACGTGTGCTCGGAGTGTCCTCAACCTCAACAATCTGAGAGATCTTGCGGAGTCCAAGAGCCTGAAGAGTAGCCTTCTGATCCTTTGGATAACCGATTTTGCTCTTAATCTGCTGTATTTTTATTGTTGCCATTGTATGAATCTCCTATTAACCGTTAAACACTTTGTCCATGGTGATACCGCGCTGGCCTGCTACTGTGTAAGCATCACGAAGCTGCGAAAGAGCCTCGATTGTAGCCTTAACGAGGTTGTGAGGGTTAGAAGAACCCTTTGACTTAGCAAGGATGTCTGTTACACCTACGCTGTCGAGAACGGCACGCATAGCACCTCCGGCAACAAGACCGGTACCGGCAGCAGCCGGACGCATAAACACCTGGGCACCGCCAAAGCGAGCCTCTACCTCATGAGGAATTGTACCCTTGAGTACAGGAACCTTAACGAGGTTCTTCTTGGCTGCCTCTACACCCTTAGCGATGG
>OBII01000231.1_pt1 | contig 24597 bp, 14 predicted proteins | sample 2433771 | NCBI WGS metagenome assembly OBII01 (sample SAMEA2452127, study PRJEB22498) | human gut metagenome | biome: human feces; feature: human gut; material: feces | place: Australia | collected 2012
AGTTGCTTCAGTTCTTCGACTGTCATTTCGTTGTCGAGAGTAATTCCGCGCTGCTTCTTCACGTCCATGATAATAGCCTCGAATGGATCGATGTCTTCCTTGTTGACAGGCTTCATGCCAAGCACAACATCGCCATACATCTGTACGAAACGACGATAGCTGTCGTAAGCGAAGCGCTCATTGCCTGTCTTGCGAGCCAATCCCTCTACTACCTCGTCGTTCAAACCAAGGTTGAGGATAGTATCCATCATGCCTGGCATAGAAGCACGGGCACCAGAACGAACACTGACAAGGAGAGGATTCTCCACGTCACCGAACTTCGAGTTCATCAAAGTCTCAATATGCTGAACAGCCTTCTCTACTTCTTCTTTGAGAAGGGCTACAACGTCTTCCTTGCCTTTTTCAAAGTATTCATTACAAACATCGGTTGTGATAGTAAAACCTGGAGGAACGGGGACACCAATAAGATTCATCTCTGCCAAGTTGGCTCCCTTACCACCAAGCAAGTTTCTCATGTCGGCCTTGCCTTCTGCCTTACCATTACCAAAGGTATAAACTCTTTTTACACTCATAGTTGAATAGGTTTGTTATTTTTAGTTATTGTTTTTTTATGATGCAAATATACAACTTTTATTCTGTTCCACCAAACATAAAACCAACTTTTTGCTATCTCCACTTTACATTTTAGGTTGTTTACGTACACACAGACACATTTTAAAGAGCAAACAATGCTACTACTCTATAAAAGCATCGTCATTCCGTATTCGGGGACTGTCTTTTTGCCTACCTGGCCATTACGACACAAAAGATTCCACGGCTCTATACACCTTATTATATATAGAGACCATGGAATATAGTAATGATTGCCAAGCGGGCAACGTTAAGAAAAACGATTACAGCTTGGACAGACGCTCCAGATAATATTCTCTTACGTCATTCCAATGATAATAAGGCCACATATCAGTCTTCACAGCCACATGCACTTCCTTCTCATTGTGAAGGAACTTCACCAGGATGTCGCCTTTCTTGTTCTCGAAGAAAACAATCTGGATATTCGCCGCCATCGGAGAAGCCTTGAAGTCGCACCAATGCTTGTACACCTCGGCAGGTCCAGCTACTGACACATCAAAGTTTTCTACCTGCAGCAGCGCCAACAAAGGAATCACGTTGCCGTCATGACCGAAACGCAAAGTGGCGGCAATCGAGCGATTCTTGATAGCAGAGTCTGCCGACTCGATGATATTCTGGACCAAAGACTTGGAGTTTGCCATCACAAGGCCCTTGCTTGCTAAAGGATTGGCATTGCCGATATAGAATCTGTAGTTGACGCACTGCCACAAATCGAACATTTCCTGTGCCGTGAACAGATCATAGAAAGACAATGGAGTCTCAATGTCCTGCATGTCTACTGCAATCCAGTACAAACTCCACATCAAGTCACGAGGATTTACCTCACAACGTATAAAGTCGGCATTGGAGAAGAGTGAAGCCACCAGACGGTCGGGCTTTACCTGAGCCTCTTCAAACTTACGATATTCCTCTACCCATGGACCTTTCTCCCCATGAGTGAAAGCATTCGACTTGTCAGAATGATAGTTAAGATAATTCATGTATTTCTCGCTCATCTCGTAGCTGATGTCGAGCTGAGGATACAATCCCTTGAGACGATCGCCGAAAGCAGCCATACTCATTGCGCAACGGTAAACCACTGTAGAACGGGCAGAAACGTGACGCTTGCCACGGAACACCTCAGGGAAGTTCTTTGCCATTCGCTCAGCGATACCCTGATGCTGACGCACACCAAGAGGAGTCAAATCTCCTGCACGTCCCTGAGCCTCAGCCCAAACCTGTCCCAGACGGTTCAACACATCCTTGCCCAATGTGGTAAGGCCGTTCACAGCATCAGCTTTCTGCATCAGTTGGAGAACCCACAGATAATCTCTGTCGCCCAAAAGATAACGGGAACCATGTCTTCCGTAATGGCTCACATAAAACGGCTTATAGCCTTTTGGAGCCGGAGTCAACTTTGCTTCTACCTTGGGATAAGCCAGATAAACACCACCAGCCTTATTCAGATCAGCACTAATTTCCTCAAAAGTTGTCTGCGCATGAATGCCCAGACCAAAAGTAGCCACCATGATGGCTAATACTTTCATTCTAAGTTTCTTCATGAATTCGTTTAATTTATAGTTTTAAATTGCCAGTTAGTGTACATTGATATAATGTTATTTCTTCTGCTTGAAACATTTCTTGCTCTAAACGACTACAAAGATAATACAATTAAACGATTCCACCATCATTTTTCCCCCAAAAACCTCAATATTCGGCTTTTACTCTGCTTTAGCCCGATTAAAGCCATCATAGACGACCAAAGCCAGTCATAATAGATGACCAAAGTCGGTTGTAATAGATGGGCAGGACAAGACACAAGAGAAGAACGACATCGGACACAAATAAAACCCAGCAAGTACTTAGTAACCAAACGACTTGCAGAAAGACTAAGGATAAAAAATATCTACAAGTCTTTCATGGTTCACATTTTTTTTGTAACTTTGCAACCAAAATTTAAAAGAATCATGGCAAGAAAGAAAAAACCATTACCATTACTCGAAAATGTCACCATAGAAGCCGTAGCCGCTGAGGGCAAGTGCATCACGCACGTAGACGACAAGGTTGTCTTCGTCCCATTCTGTGTACCAGGCGACATAGTAGACCTGCAGGTAGTAAAAAAGAAACATAAATACTGCGAAGCCAAAGTGGCTCGCTTCATCCAGAAAAGCAAAGTTCGTCAAGAGCCTATGTGCGAGCATTTCGGCATCTGCGGCGGCTGCAAATGGCAGAATCTTCCCTACGAGGAGCAGATAAAGGCCAAACAGCAACAGGTGGAAGACCAGCTCACACGCATCGGAAAAATAGAACTGCCCGACTTCCGCCCTATCATGGGAAGTGTGAAGACTCAGGAATATCGCAACAAGATAGAGTTCGGATGCAGCAACAAGCGCTGGTTCACAGCCGAGGAGCTCGCCCTGCTGCCAAAGAAAGAAGACGACACTGTGACCTCGCTCAAGGAACGCCATGCGCAGAATGCTATAGGTTTCCACATCACAGGCGCTTTCGACAAGATTTACCCCATCAAGAAATGCTGGCTGATGGACGATCTCTGCAACGAGATTCGCAACTTTGTCTTCGAGTATGCCGATTCACATGACTATACTTTCTACGATTTACGTGAACAGCACGGATTGCTGCGCGACATGATGATACGCAACTCCAACACCGGAGAATGGATGCTCGTATTCCAGTTCCATTACGACGAGGAGGGCGATGAGCAGAAGGCTCTCGAGCTGATGCAGCAAGTGGCCGACAATTTTCCACAGATCACATCACTCATGTACGTGGACAATCAGAAGGGAAACGACACCTTCAACGATCTGGAACTGAGCCTCTTCAAGGGCAACGACCATATCTTTGAGTTGATGGAAGACCTGAAGTTCAAGGTCGGACCAAAGAGTTTCTATCAGACCAATACCGAACAAGCTTACCACTTGTACTGCGTGGCACGCGAGTTTGCCAACCTTACAGGCAAAGAACTCGTGTACGACCTCTATACAGGAACAGGAACCATTGCCAACTTTGTGGCACACAAAGCCAAGAAGGTAATAGGAATCGAATACGTGCCTGAGGCTATCGAAGATGCCAAAGTCAACTCGCAGGTAAACAATATCGAGAATACGCTCTTCTATGCAGGCGATATGAAGGACATTCTGACAAACGACTTCATTGCACAGCATGGGCGACCCGACGTCATCATCACCGATCCACCACGTGCAGGAATGCATCCTGATGTCATCCAAGTCATCCTGAATGCTGCACCAGGCCGCATTGTGTATGTAAGCTGCAACCCTGCCACTCAGGCACGCGACCTTCAACTGATGGACGACTATTACAAGGTAGGAGCCGTACAGCCCGTCGACATGTTCCCTCATACACCGCATGTAGAGAACGTGGTACTGCTTGAAAAACGAAGCGATGCCGACATCAAGCAGAAACTCAAGGAGCGCAAGGAACGAGAGCAAGCGATAGCAGAAGCCAAGGCTGCCAAAGAGGCTGAGGCACTTGCCAAGGCTGAAGCTCAAGCAGAAGACCTGACCGAAGAAGAACAGAAAGCCTGCCAGGCTTAGCAATATTCTCCCCCAACAACATTCCCTCCTCGGTAATTCTGAAAGAACATGGATTTCCGAGGAGGATTTCTCCAAGAACAACAACACAATCTTAACGTATTAAGTGACGAAAAGAACAAATAATATTTTCGCCATTACAAAACCAAAACAGAGAGACATATAAAAAAAAATGAAAAGAGTATTCCTGATGGCGACTCTACTCGCCATGACTTTATTCTCGGCCTCAGCGCAGGAGAAAGAAAAGAGGTGCATACAACTGCCCTCATGGTTGGACAACCTGAAATTGTCGGGCTACGGCATGACACAGTATCAATACATCGGACAGGAAGGAGCAAAATCCAATACCTTCAACATCCGCATGGCGCGTATTGCACTCGAAGGCCGCATAGCTGGAGATTTCTACTGGAAAACCCAAATACAGTTTAATGGCAACACATCCAACTTGGGCAGCAGTCCAAGAATGGTTGACCTGTTTGCTGAATGGCAGAAATATGAGATGTTCAAGGTAAAGATCGGTCAGTTCAAAAACCCATTTACCTTCGAGAACCCCATGCACCCCATCGTACAGGGATTCATGAGCTACTCACAGAATGTAAGCAAGCTGGCAGGTTTCAGCGACCGTGCCGGAGAACACGCCTCCAATGGCCGCGACATCGGACTACAGTTCCAGGGCGACTTCCTCAAGAACGCCAACGGCCGTAACCTGCTGCATTATCAAATAGGCGTGTTCAACGGACAAGGCATCAACACAAAGGACGTAGACAATCAGAAAAACATCATTGGCGGAGTATGGGTCATGCCTGTCAAAGGAATGCGCATCGGTGCCTTCGGATGGACTGGCTCTTATGCACGCAAGGGAACATGGAATGACGACGAGCAGGGCAATATCGTATATCAGAAAGACGCTGCCGGAAACCCTGTTCTCGACGAAGAGGGAAATCCGAAAAAAGAAACTTTCTCGGGCGTACGCAAACTGTCACAAAACCGATATGCCTTCTCCTTCGAGTACAACGTGAACGACTGGACACTCCGTTCAGAATACATTCATTCCACAGGTATGGCATTTGCCAAAAGCATCACCAACCACGGAGATGCCGACTCGAAAGACTGCTATCTGAACAGCAAGATAGGCAATAAGGCCCAGGGCGTTTATGCACTCGTCATTGCCCCTATAGTGAGCAAGAAGCTCTATGCCAAGGCACGCTACGACATGTATCAGGCCAACGGCAAGACCGACATGATGAGAACCCAATATGAGGCTGGTCTGAATTATCACATCAGCAAGAACTTCACCATCCTCACAGAATATGCGCTCATCAACGACCGCACTCTGCAGAAGCACAACTACTCTATGGCTGATGTAGAAGTTTGTTTCCGATTCTAAGCCATCGAAAATCGATAATCAAGTCAAGCCTGATAGAATAGATTCTAAAAACCAACTCAGACGAGAACTCCGAGTCGGAATATGATAAGATGTAAATAAGTTAAAGTAAAAGCAAATGGATAAAACAAGAAGTGCACACCATTCGCACCATACACATCAACACAGCAGCACGTCCATGCGTGCATGCAGCCCACGACACAAAAAGCGCTTGATATTTAGCAAGTTGCTATTCGCTTTTCTTCTCGTTTGCGCCCTGCTTGTCATTGCCGTCTGCGTATGGATTACGATTTATGGCATTTACTAAAATGAATAGGAGAAACCCACAGAGGCGAACTCCTTAAATTGCCAGTAGCTTTGACCATCCTTGCGTTGGGCCCCATCGTCGAATCGAGGATAGATAAAAACATTAGTGGAGATGTAGCGATTGAACTGAAAGGTTATCGTGTTCTCCCACTCCAATTCAGCACGCTTGTATGTAGTATAACCATACAAGCGTGTTTTCCATCTCAGGTTGTCAGCAAGCACCCAGTTCAAGTCAATCGTACATTCCGAACCATAGTCGGTCATTCCATGATGCCCCTCATCAAGACCATATCGGGTGGCAAGGTCAGCACGACCAACATACTTCCAGTTAAGCGCAAAAGGTGCTATATGCACACTTCCCTTAAGACGATGATTGAGCCAGTCTACAGAATAGTCCATACCGACAGAGAGGTTGAGATTGAATGGCGAGAAGAAATCAGAATAAATCTTTTTGTCATTACTCTTCACACCATGCGTAAACTGAGTCTGGGCTATGAGCTGCAGAGTGTAGTACCAGCGCTTGGTGGCCTGCAGACCAACCTTGCCGGTATAACGTATCAAGTCTTCTGTGGTTTTGTACTTGTGAATAGTATCGCCACGCGATGTCTGATAACCAAGACGCAATTCCAACTTGTTGTCCCACTTCACCTTCTGCTTGTTGTTGTAGTTGGCCTGCATGGTTACACTACCCAAGAGCGAATAGTTACTCTCGCCTCCCTTATACCAGTTGTCCGACACATAGTTCTGCAAGAACTGAAGATAATAGTCGCCCCTGAAAGTCCAGAAGTTAGGCTTCGTCACCAAAATATCCATCGGAGCCACAGTAGGCTCAATAGCCACTGGTGCGACCTCTTTAACAATATCTGTAGCAACATGACGTGGTGCTGGTTCAGAGACAATCGGTGCACCCACACTCTCAAGGTGACTTTCGTGCACTCTCACCAAGTCGGGACGATTCAGATACACATGCATCAGAGCCTGGTCGATAGCCGCCTGCAAAGAATCGGCAACAACACACTTCCCCGGAGCAAGCCGCAGAAAGCGGGCTGCAGGTTCATGATAAAAAGTAAGAGGAATAAAGAGTTGCGAATAACAACTATTGATCTTGGGCTTCACCAACGAGTCAATACGCTGTCTGCTTGCAGTCAACGAGTCCATATATTCTGCCACCCTGTCTTTCTCTACCTTTTTCTTACCGTATCCACCCCTTTGTGCACACACCATTCCTGTCACACAAAAGGCCAACACTAATATATAATATCTTAAATTCATACTAAGCTTATTCATATTTGGGCACAAAGGTAACAAATAAATCATAAAAGCCACGCCAATATTTACAATAATTTTGGCTAATTCATAATTTTATAGTAACTTTGCAGCCAAAATATTCTAATTTAAATATAAAACATCGTGGCTGAAACAAAGTACATCTTCGTTACCGGTGGTGTGGTTTCTTCCTTAGGTAAAGGTATCATATCATCATCCATCGGAAAGCTTCTGCAAGCCAGGGGCTACAACATTACAATTCAAAAGTTTGACCCATACATCAACATCGATCCGGGCACACTCAATCCATACGAGCATGGTGAGTGCTATGTGACGGTAGATGGAATGGAAACGGATCTTGACCTCGGTCATTACGAAAGATTCACGGGCATCCAGACAACAAAGGCCAACTCGCTCACTACTGGACGTATCTACAAGGCTGTTATCGACAAGGAACGACGTGGCGACTATCTTGGCAAAACCATACAGGTAGTTCCTCACATCACCAACGAGATAAAACGCAATGTAAAATTGCTGGGGCAAAAGTATCACTACGACTTTGTCATCACAGAGATTGGTGGCACTATAGGCGACATAGAGAGTGCTCCATATATGGAAGCCATCCGACAGTTGAAATGGGAATTGGGCAAGAATGCTCTCAATGTGCACCTTACCTACGTGCCCTACCTGAAAGCAGCTGGCGAGTTGAAGACCAAGCCTACCCAACACTCCGTCAAGGAACTGCAGAGCGTAGGTATTCAGCCCGACATCTTGATTCTCCGCACAGAGAAACATCTCGAAGAGGGCATACTGAAGAAAGTAGCAAGTTTCTGTAATGTGGATATCGACTGCGTTATCCAGAGTGAAGACCTGCCAAGTATCTATGAGGTACCTGTCAACATGCAGAATCAGGGACTCGATACCGCCATCCTTCGCAAGATGGATGAGCCGATAGGCGAAAAGCCTGCATTAGGTCCTTGGAAAGCATTCCTCGACCGACGCAACAACGCCACAGAGGTTGTCAATATTGGTTTGGTGGGTAAATACGACTTGCAGGACGCCTACAAGAGTATTCGCGAAAGCCTTTCTCATGCAGGAACCTACAATGACCACAAGGTGAATATCACATTCATCAATTCAGAATATCTGACAGAAGACAATGTGGCAGAACGACTGAAAGGTCAGGACGGTATAGTCATCTGCCCGGGATTCGGTCAGCGAGGAATAGAGGGCAAGATCATAGCAGCTCACTATACCCGCACCCACGACATTCCCACCTTCGGCATTTGCTTAGGCATGCAGATGATCGTCATCGAGTTTGCCCGCAATGTCCTGGGTTACAAAGACGCAAACTCTCGAGAAATGGACGAGAAGACTCCACACAATGTCATCGACATCATGGAGGAGCAGAAGAACATATCAAACATGGGTGGAACCATGCGACTCGGCGCCTACGAGTGCGTGCTGAAACAGGGCAGTCGCGTGTTCAACATCTATAAGAAGGAGCATATCCAGGAGCGCCACCGCCACCGCTATGAGTTCAACAACGAATTCCAGAAGGAATTCGAGAAGCACGGCATGATGTGCGTAGGCCGCAATCCGGAAAGCGACCTGGTAGAGGTAGTTGAAATCCCGGGCTTGAAGTGGTACATCGGTACACAGTATCATCCAGAGTACCAGAGCACGGTATTGAAGCCACACCCATTGTTTGTTGACTTTGTAAAGACAGCCATCGCTAACAAGAAATAGCGCAGGCTGGCTTTAGGCAGCAGAATGGCACAGCATTTGCTGTCTTCTCAGAGAAAATAAAACAATAAAAATAATAATGAATAAGAACAACATTATCGGTTTCCTCCTGATTGCCGTAGTGCTGATAGGCTTTAGCTGGTACAACCAGCCATCAGCCGAAGAGCAGAGAGCGGCATTCGTTCAGGACTCCATCGCCAAGGCGAAGCACGCCGAGATGGAAAAAGCCAGCAAGACTGCCGCTGTTAAGCGCCAGGCAAATGCTAAGGCTCAAATTGAGGCAGACTCTACAGCCCTCTTCTATTCGGCACTGAAGGGTCAGGCTCAGAAAGTAGTTTTGAAAAACGAGAAGGTTGAGTTGACTCTCAACACCAAGGGTGGTACTGTCGAGAAGGCAGTCATCAAGGGATACGTGGGTCACAACCTCAAGGTGAAAGATGGTTCTGCCGACCAGAAGGACGTAACTCTCTTCGACGGCAACGACCAGAGCCTCAAGTTCATGCTCGAGGCGAAGGAGGCCAACATCATCACCAGCGATCTCTATTTCACACCATCCAACGTGACCGACAAGTCTGTCACCATGACTGCTGTAGCTGGTCCAGGCAAAACCCTCAGCATGACCTATACCCTCGGCGACGACTATATGCTCCACATGAGCCTGCAGGCAGAAGGTATGGCAGGACTGTTCTCACCTAACTGCAACAAGATGAGCATCGACTGGAGCGACAAGGCGCGCCAGCAGGAGCGTGGCTTTATGTTCGAGAACCGCTACACCACCCTCACCTATCATGAGGCAGAGGGCGGCACCGACCACCTGAACGAGGGCAGCGAGAAAATCGACGAGAAGATTGAAGAGACTATCGACTGGGTATCTTTCAAGAACCAGTTCTTCTCAGCTATTATGGTAGCTAAAGACAACTTCGACAAGGATGCCTTCATGACCTCTATTCCTCAGGAGAAGGGTTCGGGCTACCTGAAGCAGTTCCAGGCTAAAATGAAGACAGCTTTCGACCCAACCGGCAAGAAGGCGTCTGAGTTTGAGTTCTACTTCGGTCCTAACGACTTCCAGATTCTGAAGAATACAGAGAAGGAAAGCACCTTCGGCAAGGACCTGGAGTTCCAGAAGCTTGTATACTTAGGATGGCCTATCGTCCGCTGGATCAACCGTTTCTTCACAATCTATGTATTCGACTGGTTGAGTAAGATTTTCCCTATGGGTATCGTGTTGATTCTCATTACCCTGCTCCTCAAGCTCATCACCTACCCTATGGTAAAGAAGAGCTACATGAGTTCTGCCAAGATGCGCGTACTCAAACCAAAACTTGAAGCTGCTACCGCTCAGTATAATAAGCCTGAGGATCAGATGCAGAAGCAGCAGGCTATGATGGCTGAATATGCCAAATATGGTGTAAGCCCATTATCTGGTTGTATCCCTATGCTGATTCAGTTGCCTGTTTGGGTTGCAATGTTCAACTTTGTGCCTAATGCTATTCAGCTTCGTGGTGAGAAGTTCCTGTGGATGAGTGATCTGAGTACCTACGACCCCATCATCGAGTGGAACACCAACATTTGGTTGATCGGCGATCACTTGAGCCTTACCTGTATCCTCTTCTGTGTAGCCAACCTCCTCTACTCTTGGATGACCATGCGCCAGCAGCGCGACCAGATGGTAGGCCAGCAGGCTGATCAAATGAAGATGATGCAGTGGATGATGCTCATCATGCCTCTGATGTTCTTCTTTATGTTCAACGACTACTCATCTGGTTTGAACTTCTACTACTTCATCTCTCTGTTCTTCAGTGCAGCCATCATGTGGACCTTGCGCAAGACCACCAACGACGAGAAGCTCCTTGCTATCCTTGAGAAACGTTATCAGGAGAACAAGAGCAATCCTAAGAAGGCAAGCGGATTGATGGCAAGAATGCAGGCTCTGCAGGAATTGCAGCAGAAGCAACAAGCAGAACTGGCAAGAAAGCAAGCAGAACTAAACGAAAAGAAAAAGAACCTCGGAAAATAAAGAAACTTACAACGCATAACAAATGATTGTTTGTATCGCTTAGGGGTGTTACACCTTTTATATATATACCTTATTATATATATGCAAACATCATTAAACAAGAAAGAGTGTAATGAATCACTTCACGAAGTATTCATTACACTCTTTTTTTAGACATAAATAAACAAACATCTACAATATTAACCTTTATTCCATTTCATAAAAACACCACTAAATTGAAAAACAGCAAAAGCCATATAACACTAACAATCAACACCTTACATATTCACAACCACTTATTTTCACCACTTAATGATTTAATCAACAAACATTTTGTTACTTTTTTTATTACTTTTGCATGAGCAAACATAGCACTGTCCACAAAGACAAAAGCTACAAAAAAGAGATATACACAAAATCAAATAACAAAAACTTAAATTTATGAGAAAAGCAAAAAGTAATGCGATGTTGCGAGGATTAGCATCTACAGCACTCGTTCTATTAATCTCGGCTACTGCCTGGGGTCAAAAGATGAAGATTACTGGCACAGTAATCGACAACACCAATGAACCCATTATTGGAGCTTCTGTTCTTGAAAATGGAACGCAAAATGGTGTAGCCACCGATTTGGATGGACATTTTACCATCGAAGTACAACAAGGTGCCAAACTCAAGATTTCTTATATTGGCTATAAGAATAAAGAAGTAAAGGCTTCAAATGGCATCAAAATCACACTTGAAGAGGAAGCTAACATGCTAAATGAAGTAGTTGCCATCGGTTATGGCTCAGTGAAGCGTAAAGATGTTACTACTGCTGTTTCAAGCGTGTCGGCGAAGGATCTTTCTACACGTCCTATTGTATCTGCAGCTGCTGGTATGCAGGGTAAAGCAGCAGGTCTACAAATTTCACAAGCCAATGGTCAGCCAGGTGCTTCCCCCACCATACGTGTGCGTGGTACTACATCATTGAATGGTAGCAACGACCCACTCTATGTGGTAGATGGTGTGCCTATGACCAATATTGACTTCTTGCCTGCTGATGATATTGACAATATCCAAGTATTGAAGGATGCCTCTTCTGCCGCTATCTATGGTTCAAGAGCTGCCAATGGTGTCATCATCATTGGTACCAAGCAGGGTAAAACAGGCGTGGCTAAGATCAGTTTAAATGCACACTATGCTTTTAATACCGTACGCGACAATCAAGAATCACTCAATGCCGCACAGTATAAAGAATTGATGGATGAGATTGGTATGGTAAAACTCCCTGAAGGTTTGAAAGACATGACCGACTGGAAAGACGAGGTTTTCCGCACTGGAAACGTACAGGACTACCAGGTCTCTATCACTAATGGAACAGAAAAAATGAGATACTTCATCTCTGGTGGTTACACGGGTGAAAATGGTGTCATCAAGAAATCAAGTTACAAGCGTTACAATTTCCGCGCATCTGTTGAAAACGACATTCGTAAGTGGCTGCGCCTTAATGCAAGCGTAACCTATTCTGACTATACCAACAAGGGTACAGGTATTATTTCTGGTACGGGTTCTAACCGTGGCGGTGTAGTTACGGCTATCGTCAATACGCCTACTTACGCTCCTGTATGGAATCCTGAGAATCCAAATCAATTTTACAACAACTTCTATGGCGTAAATATCACTTCACCTGCTGAGAATATAGCCCGAACACAGAACAACAAATCTGCATACAATCGTTTGTTGGCTACAGGAAAAGCAACAGTTACCTTCATGCCTGAGTTGACGTACAACCTGTCTTTGTCTTTCGATCGCACACAAGGAACAACAACCAACTTCCTCGACCCTATCTCTACAACCATTGGTCGTCAGGAATTTGGAACAGGCTATGATGGACGTAATGTCAGCAGTGTTATCGTATGGGACAATGTGTTGAATTACAAAAAAGCATTGGGTAAACATAACTTTGATGCCATGGCAGGTAGTTCATGGACTCAAAGCAAGTGGAGCCAAAACTATATCAATGGTAGCAACTATGCGAATGATAACTTCCCTACTCTGAATGCTGCCAACAAGATTTCCTGGACAGGAACTGGCTCTTCTGCTTCTGATTGGGCTATCTTCTCTACCTTCGCTCGTTTACAATACAACTGGAACGACACCTATATGGTAACAGCCAATATGCGTGCTGATGGTTCTTCCAAGTTAGCTCCTCACCATCGTTGGGGTTATTTCCCATCTTTCTCTGGAGCTTGGCGTGTGAGCAATGAGAAATTCATGAAGGATATCAAGTGGATAGACGACTTGAAGATTCGTGGTGGCTGGGGACAGACTGGTAACCAGAGTGGCTTGGGCGACTATAGTTATTTGGCAAGATACAATATCAATCGTGTACAATGGTTTGGTGAGGGCAATGACGCCAACGCTATACCTACATTCTCACAAGGCAACTTGAGCAACCCTGAGTTGACATGGGAAACAACAACACAGACTAACATCGGACTCGACCTGACTGTATTAGGAAACCGCTTGACTTTCTATGCCGATTACTATTACAAGAAGACCAAGGATATGCTGATGAACATCACCCTTCCTGCAGGAAGTGCAGCTGCAACAAGTCTTACCTATAATGGCGGTTCGATGAGCAATAAGGGTTGGGAATTTGCCTTCTCCTCAAAGAACTTGATTGGAACATTTAAGTGGAACACCGACTTTAACATCTCATTCAATAAAAACAAGTTGGAAAGTCTGGCTCTAACGCAAGTATATTATGATGCTAAAACCACCGACTATGTCAACGAACCTGTTGTACGCAACACTCCCGGCATGCCTTTAGGCAGTTTCTGGGGATATATTGCAGAAGGGGTTGATCCTGAAACTGGTGACATGAAGTACAAGGACGTAACTGGCGACGGACTCGTTTCTGCAAGTGATCGTACCTATATCGGTGACCCTAACCCTGACTTCACTTTCGGTATGACCAACACCTTCTCATATAAAGGTTTGAATCTCAGTATTCTTATCCAGGGAAGTTATGGAAACGACATCTATAATGTCTCCCGAATGGAAACAGAAGGAATGTATGATGGCAAGAACCAAAGCACCAAGGTATTGGCACGCTGGAGAATTCCAGGACAAATCACCAACGTACCTAAAGCTAAGTGGGACATCCGTAACTCTACCTACTTCGTAGAGGATGGCAGTTATATTCGCTTAAAAGATATCTCCCTCTCTTACGATGTTCCACGCAAACTGATCTCACGCTTCGGACTGACTCGTTTGCAGCCATACGTATCAGCTACCAACCTGATTACCCTTACCGATTATTCTGGTATGGATCCAGAGGTCAATCAGTATGGTAATAGTGGTAGTGTACAAGGCATCGACTGGGGCACATACCCTCTCAACAAAAGCGTAGTATTAGGTGTAAAAGTTGAATTCTAAAAATCATGACAACAATGAAAACATATAATAAGATCAAGACTTTAGCGCTCGGTAGCTTAACCATGATATCATTGGCAAGTTGCTCACTCGACTATGAGCCTATATCCGAGCCTTCAGAAATAACACAGGGCACCCAGACTGAAACATCCACAGCTGTTTTAAAGGATAAGGCTGCCGCAGAAGCACAACTCAAGTCTCTCTATGAGTTGTTCCGCAACCGCCAGGAGCACTCCCATCTCGATTATCTCTTGATAGGCGACTCTCATAGCGATAATGCGTATGCTGGTACTACAGGTGCTGAGGTAGTGCCTTACGAAACCAACTCTATCGATGCCAGCAACTCTGTTTTGAGCCGAGACTGGAATCGATACTTAGAGGATATCGCTCAAGCCAATGTGCTCATCAATGGCGTAGAACAACTGAAGGAAAGTGGCCAAATCTCAGATACAGAATATCATTCCTATAAGGCTCAAGGAGAAATTTTCCGTGCATTGATGATGTTCCGAATGGCACGTCTTTGGGGCTCATTCCCTGTTATTACAACCATTGCAAAAACAATCACCTCTGATAACATCAATGAGGTATACCCTACTTACTATCCTCCTCGTAAATCACCCAAGGAGTGCTATGAACAGATTATTGCCGACTTGACAGATGCTGAAAAATATGCTCCTGACAATGATAATTCTGACCGCACCAAGATGACCAAGACTGTAGCTCAAGCTATGCTTGCCAAGGTCTACGCCGAAAAGGAAGTACAAGATTACGATAAAGTAATAACCTACGCTGATAAGGTAATCAAGACAACAGGTGTAGAACTTGAAGATAGTTATGAAACTCTCTGGGGATACGATGAGACAACCAAGGATTGCCTGAAACGTAATACCAAAGAAGGTCTTTTGGAGGTTCATTGGACAACAGGTAGCGGAAACTGGGAAACATGGATGTACGGACGCCAGTTGGACAACTGGGATTACTATTTCACATGGGCAAAGTGGATCACTCCTTCGCGCGACATCATCAGCGACTTTGAAAAAGAAGGCGATGAAATACGCAAGAATCAGGCTATAGTATATTATGCATGTACATGGAGCAACTATTATCCCGCCTCCAACTACCCATTCATGTATAAGTTGCGTTCTTCCTACAGCAACATTTATTGGATTCGACTCGCTGACATTATCCTCATGAAGGCAGAGGCGGAAGCCTATAAGGGCAACCTTGACGAGAGTGCGAAACTCGTAAACCAGATTCGTAAACGTGCCAAGCTGAAGGAACTGACTTCTGATAAGACAAATAGCAAGGAAGCTATGATAGAAGCCGTGCTTCACGAACGCCGTTTAGAGCTTGCCTTTGAGGGAGAGCGTTGGTTCGATCTATGCCGCAACAACAAAGTAGAAAAATATCTCAATGGTATTGATAATCGTGATAAAGGCCGCATCAAACAAGTTAAACTGTTTGACAGTAACTCTTACCTGTTGCCTATACCACAGACGGCTCTCGACCAGAACACTAACCTGGAACAAAACCCTGGTTACTAATCACAATCTCAAAATGTGAAGATAAAATTATTTCAAATATAAAAAACTCAACTTTCGCAAAAGGGGAAGTTAAAGAATTTAAAGAAGTTAGAGAAGTTAAAGCCATATGCTTTATAACTAAATATACAACAAAAAAGGCTATTGGCTATAACTTCTAACGACCGAAGGGAGTGATAACTTCTTTAACTACTATAACTTCCGTACATGCGAAACTTCAATAAAAAAGAACTATTCATATGAAATACCATAACCATAAAATTATGATGTTTATCTGCGCCACAGCATTTTCTGTGACAGCATGCAGCAATAGTAATTCATTCTCAGATCCTATTGATTTTGAGACTCCAAGCGAAGCTCCCAACCCTATACCAACACAAGGAACTGCCAAGACTTTTACCACAACAGCCGATGGCACATATTCCTTGGCAGAGGGAGAAACCAAACTTTTTGATGGTGTATCTATGGCGCCAACAACCATCGAAATAGACAAAAATAAGAAATTCCAGACTATCGATGGTTTCGGATATGCCATCACCTACTCTTCTTGCTACAATCTCATGAAGATGAATCCTGAGGCTCGCCTGGCTCTCTTAAAGCGCATTTACTCCACTACAGAGGGATATGGCGTTAGTTACGCTCGCATCTCATTAGGCTGCAACGATTTCTCGAGTACTGAATATACTTATTGCGATAAAAAGGGAAGCGAGAACGATCCTATCAGTAATTTCGAACTTTATAACGATGAGAACAACTATGTGATTCCTATATTAAAGGAAATCTTGTCTATCAACCCAAGTTTAAAAATCATAGCAGCACCATGGACTTGTCCTAAATGGATGAAGGTTGCTGACATCGATACCAAGACTCCAAAGGACTCCTGGACTGACGGACACCTCAACCCTGATTACCGTGAGACCTACGCCAAGTATTTTGTGAAGTTCATCAAGGTAATGAAAGAAAAGGGTATCAATATCTATGCTGTAAGTCCTCAAAATGAACCATTGAACAAGGCCAACTGCGCTTCTCTATATATGCCATGGCAGGAAGAAGCTCCTTTCGTAAAGGCTTTGGCTACCGAGTTCAAGAGAAGTGGTCTTACAACCAAGATATATGTCTACGACCATAATTACAATTACGACAATATAGCAGACCAAGAAGATTATCCTATTAAACTCTACAATGCTATCGGTGACAATTTTGAAGGTTCCGAGTTGGTTGTTGGAGCTGCATATCATGACTATGGTGGCAACAACAGTGAATTGACAGATATCCATAACCAACGCCCCGACAAGGAACTTATCTTCTCAGAAACAAGTATAGGTACATGGAATAATGGACGCGACTTAAGCAAACGTCTGATGGCAGATATGAAGAATGTAGCACTCGCTACTGTCAATCAAAACTGCAAGGCCGTACTCGTTTGGAACTTGATGCTCGACAACAAAATGGGTCCCAATCTTGATGGTGGATGCCAAACTTGCTATGGCGCCATCGACATCAATCAGAATGGGTACAAACAGTTGAGCTATAATTCTCATTATTACATCATCAACCACATGGCAAGCGTGGTGGCCACTGGTGCTGTTCGTATCGGTACTACTTCACGTACCATTAATGACAGCAAGATAACTCATGCAGAATTTTTGAATCCTGACGGAAGCCTTGCTGCTGTTATCATCAACGAGGGAGATGAGACAAAATCTATCAATCTAAGCGATGGCATCCATAACTTTACATGCAATGTACCTGCTAATGGTGTTATTTCGTGCAAATGGAATAAATAATGAATGTCATTTTAGTAATTAATCAACAATAGATACAACCATTATGAAACATATCAAATATTATATCATAGCATTGCTCGCTCTACCACTAATGGCAGCTTGCAGTGAAGACGACTACAATGCTCCAACACCTACTGGAAATCCAGTGATGAGCTATAGCGCTCCTACTACAGCAGTATGGATGGGCGAAGAGGTAGAAGTGAAAGTAGACTGTAAGGATGAGGCGGGCGTAGCTCTCTCTACCTTGAAAGCCAACTTGCTTTTCAGCGGTCAGAGTGTAGACGCAACAACTATCCGTACCAAGGAGCCGGGTGAATATCTTGTCAAGCTCAAAGTACCTTACGTTCAGAGCATTCCTGATGGCAAGGTTGATATACAACTCACTTTGCAAAATGTGTCGACAAAGGCAAATACTGAGACGTTATCATTCTACATCAAGCGTCCGCACTTTACAAACTTGCAATTTGTCTGTGCAGACGGAACCAAGTATGACATGACCGAAGTTGACAATTTCTTGTATCAGACTGTCCTTCCCAACACAAAGAAGAACTTTAAGGGATATTTCGCTACCAAAGATGGCAAGTTCGTATTTGGTTCAAGTACAGGAAAGGACATCAATTTGGGCGAAACCAACAACTTCAACTTCTCGTCAGAGAATACTGATCATGTAGTCGTTACTTTCGATGCCAAGAACTATACTGCAGGACCTACAGATGTTTTACCAGTCACCATGCTCGATTTTGCCGATTCTGATGCAGGTAAGACTTGGGTGGGAGATATCAAGCAAGGTGCTACCTGTAACCTTACTATCAACGGCAATAATCTGCCAGATGACTGGTATTATGACAATGATTGGTTCCAAAAAGAAGAAGATGGCACCTACACCTTCAAGGCCATCACAGGCAGATACACCGTACAGGCTGACTTCACTCATAAGTCTTTCCGCATCTGGACAATGAATGGAAACGAGCCTATGGCATTGAACGCTGATGGTACTGGCGCTCTTTGGATAATAGGAAACGAAGGAATCAACAAACCTACTTGGGACGCTGTAAATCATGGTTGGTGGACTGGCACCGATTCTGATGTCTGTCTCACTCCTATCAAGGATAAGGTATATCAGGTTACACTCACCGTAGGCAAGCAGCTCAGAGCTACTGACGTAAACTTCAAGTTCTTCGGTCAGGCCAACTGGGGTATTGAGTTCAAGGGTAAGGATCACAGCCATCTCATCTCAACTGAGAGCGAGGTATTCGGCATCGGTGACGGTAACGGTCACGACAACGGCAATGTTTATCTGAAAGATGGAGTAGAACTGAAGGATGGCGAGACATACGTATTTACAGTTGACTTGACTGCCGGTGTAGACAAGGCAGTTCTCAAAGTAGAAAAGAAATAAAAAAACGTGACTTGTAAACCCATCTAAAAGAAATTAAAAGTAGATTTAGGTTTAGTACTGAAATATAGGTATTTAGATTTGTTTGAAGGCTGTTCCAAGTGATTGGGACAGCCTTTTTCGTAATGAACTTATCACGTAGATGTCATTTACTGAAGTTTCACATGTACGGAAGGTATAGTAGTTAAAGAATTTATAGCCAATAGCCTTTTTGGTTGTATATTTAGCTATAAAACATATGGCTTTAACTCCTTTAAATTCTCTAACTTCTTTAACTTCCCTTTTCGCAAAAGTTGAATTATAAAAAGAAAAAACATGCCAAACATTTGGCATTATCCACTAAAAAACTTATCTTTGCATTTGAATGTTTGCTTACTCAGTAGAACAGGCTTAAGTTAAATTCTATTTTAATCTTACAACAAACAAAGCATAATGAAAAAGATACTATCTTTGGTATATATAATGTGCTTCTCTGCACTAACTTCAAGTTTTGCTCAGAATAAAAACATAAAAGACTTATACGAGCAACTTGATCAGGCTATCAAACAATCACAATACTATATCAACCAAAAAGAAAGCCGCATCACTAAAATCAAAAAACAGAGCCGGCAAGGACATACACCCCAACAACTCCTAACCGCATATTACAAACTATACGAAGAATACAAAGCATACCAAAGCGACTCTTCTATTTATTATATTCACCAAGCCATCGACTTGGCAAAAAGAAACAACATGAAGAGCGACTTTACCAAGTTGAGAAGCTTACTTGCTTTACAATATTCAACATCAGGAGCATTCACGGAGGCACTTCATGTTCTACAAAGTATCGATAAAAAAACTTTGAATAACTCTAACAAGAAAGACTATTACATAGCCTTTTATCACGTCTATGGCGAACTGGGCTTTTCAAATATACACATTGACACTGACCTAAGTCAAGAATTCTACAACAAACAAAACTGTTGTCGTGATACATTATTTTCAATATTATCCCCTAACAGCGAGGATTACCTCATGAGAAAGGAGGTCTTGCTAACCAGCCAGAATAAGTTGAAAGAAGCTCTTAAAATTAACGACATCCGATTAAGCAAGTGCAAGAAAGGAAGTCACGAATATGGAATTGTGGCCTACTATCGCTACTTAATATACCGCTCGCTGAAAGACGAGGACATGGTAAAATACTGGCTACTACAATCTGCTATATGTGATGTAAAATGTGCCATCAACGACCAAGCTTCACTCTGGATTCTTGCAGAGATACTCAGCAAGGAAAAAGATGTGGAACGCTCATACAAATACATCAACTTTTCGTGGAACGCCAACAAGAGATTCTGTACTCGCATACGCAGTTGGCAGATATCTCCAGTGCTTGGCACCATAGACCACAACTATCAGGCAGAACTCAAAAAGGCCAACCATCGTCTCATCTTTGCCATTATATGTGTGAGTCTTTTGGTCATTGCATTGGCTTTATTGACATTCTATGTCAACAAGCAGAAATCGTATCTGTCGAATGCAAGAAACGAACTGAAGAAAACCAATACTCAATTAGAAGAACTCAACAACAAACTATCTTCCACCAATGGTATGCTAAAAGCATCCAACGACAAACTCAATGAGTCGAATGGGGTTAAGGAAGAATATTTAGGCCAGTTCCTGGGGGCTTGTTCACACTACATCGATAAACTGGACAAAATGCGCCTCAATGTCAATAAGATGCTAAAAAACAAACAGTACAACGAACTCTACTCTATGACTAAGAGTTCAGAGGTCAAGGAGCAAGAACTTGAAGAACTATACGCCAATTTCGACAAGGTATTCCTAAACCTCTTCCCCAACTTCGTGGAGGATTTGAATGGACTGCTGAAGGAAGAATGCCAAATTCATCTATCCTCCCCTAACAAACTCTCAGCCATAGTAAGAGTATTTGCACTCATTCGTCTGGGCATCGACGATAGTACAAAGATTGCAGAATTCCTACACTATGCAGTCAACACCATATATAATTATAGGGCAAAACTACGCAATGGCGCAATCAATGACAGAAATGAGTTTGAGAAAAAAGTCAGAGAATTAGGAACGCTGATGAAACATCAAGAGCCAGAGGAATAGAAGGAAATCGAGCATGAATAGAGATTGATTTCAAATTATATCTTCATGTTACTTGTTCTTATGGAATTCCCAAAAAGCAATAATATTTCATAGTTTACTCCCGAAAAGGTATGCTACTGCACTCACAGACCACATACATCAAAAACAGAATATAAATAAAACAGAATAAGAAATGAAGAAAATATTATTATCATTATTGACAGCCATCAGTTTTGGAACTACAGGCTGCTCTGCACAATCGGACAGTATTGACACATTGGTTCCACAAGCCTTTATCAAACAGGCTAAAGCCGATACAACAGCCATTATTCTCGATGTACGCACACCTGGCGAATATAAAGAAGAGCATTTGGCTGGAGCCCAGCAGCTCGACTTCCTCAATAGCGAGGCCTTCGATGCGGGTATCAAACAGCTCGACAAGTCGCACACCTATTATGTATACTGCCGAAGCGGCAAGCGCAGCCATCATGCCTGTATAAAGATGAAGAAGCAGGGCTTAAAAGTATTTGACATGGAAGGAGGAATCCTCAACTGGAAAAGATTGGGAATGCCTACAACTAAGGAATAAGTTTCCTCAAAAAATGGAATTAACACGTTATATAATGTGAGATAACTACTTCTATTAAATTCCACAAAGACTTCAATAGGCGCTTACTATTCTATAACGAAAAAGCCTGAGAAAATGCCAAGCATCATGCAAACATATTTCTCAGGCTTTTTTATCTTTACTTTGTCAAATGCTATTTCTTCAGTACGGGCTCACAAGTGATGTTGACACCGAGTTTCTTAAAGATACGCTGGTCTACATCACTCAACATCACTGTGCAGTGAGCCTGACAGCCACGCAACTTAGGCAACTGCTGTAAAGCCACACGACAGTTCTCATCGTTCTCGGAAAGAACAGAGAGTGCCACAAGTACCTCGTCGGTATGAAGTCGTGGATTATGGCCACCGAGATAATTTACCTTGGTATACTGTATAGGTTCTATCATCGACTGAGGAATGAGCTTTAGGTTATGATCGATATCCCCCAAATGCTTGGTGACATTCAGTAGCAAGGCAGCACTACAGCCAAGCAGTTCGCTGCTGTGACCACAGATGATGGTACCGTCTTCCAGTTCTATAGCAGCCGATGTATGTCCAGTTTCCTTCTTGTGATTCTTGGCAGCCACTGTCACCTTACGATAATCGGTAGTAATCTTAGCCTGGTTGAAGAGCATCTGTATCTTGCTGATTTCCGCGTCATTGCAGGCTCCAGCCGCCATCTTGTTGGTGGCTGCATAATATCTACGTACTATCTCATCCTTGGATGCCTCACAGCAAACCTCATCATCAGAGATGCAGAAGCCCACCATATTGACACCCATATCTGTGGGCGACTTATATGGATTGCTGCCATAGATACCTTCGAAGAGTGCATTGAGCACAGGATAAATCTCCACATCGCGGTTATAGTTGATGGCTATCTTGTTGTAGGCCTCTAAATGGAAGGGGTCTATCATGTTCACGTCATTGAGGTCGGCAGTTGCAGCCTCATAAGCGATGTTGACAGGATGTTTCAATGGCAGATTCCATACTGGGAAAGTCTCAAACTTGGCATAACCGGCACGAACGCCACGCTTGTTCTCATTATACAACTGGCTGAGGCAGACTGCCATCTTGCCACTGCCAGGACCTGGAGCAGTCACAATAACCAATGGCCGCTCTGTCTCCACATAGTCGTTCTGTCCGAATCCCTCATCCGAGGCTATCAACTTCACATTATGTGGATAACCTTCTATCAGGTAATGACAATAAGTCTTGATGCCCTCACGCTCTAAACGCTGCTTGAAAGCGATGGCTGCAGGCTGACCATTGTAATGAGTGATGACTACTGAACCTACCATGAAACCTCGATGCTGGAACTCGCCACGCAGACGAAGTACATCTTCATCATAGGTAATACCCAAGTCGGCACGTTTCTTGTTCTTCTCAATGTCGGCAGCACTGATAACTATCACTATCTCTATGCTGTCGCTGATTTTCTGAAACATACGCAACTTGCTGTCTGGCTGAAAGCCTGGCAAAACGCGGCTGGCGTGGTGGTCGTCGAAAAGTTTACCACCCAATTCGAGGTAAAGTTTTCCGTCAAACTGTGAGATTCTCTCTTTAATGTGCTCTGATTGAATTTTCAGATACTTCTCGTTATCGAAACCTATCTTCATCGTTCTATTTGATATAACTAATTGCTGTTAGTTTTGAATTCGGATGCAAAAGTACAAAAAAGTATCTGAATATCAAAAAAAATAAGTACCTTTGCACACAATAAAGGAAAAAAACGACAGGAAGCCTCAGCACCACAAGTACAACAATATAGGGAGAGTGCTATTTCTGCCAAATCAAGAGATATGAGCGAAACTCAATTTCACTCAAAGAAAACTTAAATATAAAAATACAACCGACAATGGAAAAGAAATTACGTGCAGCTTCCATCTGTGTACAGGGAGGCTATGAGCCAAAGAATGGAGAGCCTATCGAAGTGCCCATCATTCAGAGTACCACATTCAAGTACGACAATTCTGAAGAGATGGCCATGCTCTTCGACCTGAAGAAAGAAGGATATTTCTATACCCGACTCCAAAATCCCACCAACGATGCTGTAGCCAAGAAAATAGCACAGCTCGAAGGCGGTGTGGGAGCTGTATTGACAAGTAGCGGTCAGGCTGCCAACTTCTATGCTGTATTCAACATCTGCGAGGCAGGCGACCATATCGTTACCTCCAACGAGATTTATGGTGGAACCTTCAACCTCTTTGGTGTGACACTCAAGAAACTCGGCATAGAATGCACCTTCGTCAATCCCAACGACAGCGAGGAAGAAATACAGAAGGCATTCCGCCCCAACACCAAGTTGTTCTTTGGCGAGACCATCAGCAACCCTGGATGTGCCGTTCTCGACATAGAGAAATGTGCACGTATAGCTCATAAGAACGGTGTTCCTCTGATTGTGGACAACACCTTCGCCACACCAATCAACTGTCGTCCTTTCGAATGGGGAGCCGACATCGTTACCCACTCCACTACTAAATACATGGACGGAACAGCATCACAAGTAGGCGGTGTAGTAGTTGACAGTGGCAACTTCGACTGGATGGCTCACGCCGAAAAGTTCCCTGGTCTCTGTACCCCCGATGACAGCTATCATGGTCTGACCTACGTAAAGGCCTTCGGCAAGATGGGCTATACCACCAAACTCGTAGCCCAGTTGATGCGCGACCTTGGAAGCATACCTGCCCCAATGAACTCTTTCATCCTCAACCTGGGACTTCAGACTCTTCATCTGCGTATGCGCCAGCACTGCGAGAATGCGCAAAAGGTGGCAGAGTTTCTGCACAATGACTCGCGTGTGGCTTGGGTTCACTACAGCGGCTTGAAAGATGACGCCTACCACGAACTGGCGCAAAAATACCTTCCCAACGGCACTTG